>FSSH01000224.1_pt1 | contig 63830 bp, 50 predicted proteins | sample 1166101 | NCBI WGS metagenome assembly FSSH01 (sample SAMEA32972668, study PRJEB13176) | freshwater metagenome | biome: Drinking water system; feature: Biomass in drinking water that filtered by 0.45 um membrane; material: drinking water | place: USA | collected 2012-12-20 | depth 0 m | reverse complement strand
CGCCAATCCCTTGGCGCTTGCAGCCTGCGCGGCCGACTGCGTGGCGGCAACGGCCAAGCTGCCGACTGATGAACTGTTCTGGTGCGCAGGCTGCCAGGGCACGATGTATCCGCTCAACGGCAACGTGTCGGCGACCATTGGCCATGTCCAGGCATCGCGGCTCGCGCTCGCCCGCTTCTCCTACAAGCTCCACCGCGAACTCGTCGCCTGGGGGACGATGGGCAGCAAGGGGCTTTGCGGCAAGTACCTGATGCCGGTGATGCGCAAGCAGCAATACCGCTTCCAGGCCACCAATCCCAATCCGCAGACCAAGGGCCGCTACGCCTGCGCGCCCATTGGTGCCTCCACCACCTTCATGTCGGCAGGCCAGGTCTATCCCGCCATTGGCGAGGACATGGGCTATCTGGTCTGGCGCAAGCGGAACTGCTGCGCACTATGAAAACCATTCCTCATCTCATTGTGATCGCCTCGCTTTCGAGCCTTGCCGCTTTCGCTGGCGCGTCGGCGCAGACGGCCGAACCGGACCTTGATGTGGCGGCCATCCGGGCACGCGCCAGCGCTGGCGCCAGTGATGCCGACGCGCTCTCTGCCAATGCTCGCGCAAGGGCCGAGGCGCTGGCGCGGGAGGCCATGACAAGCACCAGCGAGGCCGAGGCGCACGCTCGCCGCTTCACCCGTGAGGCCGCCGCAAGTGCTAAGCATGATCCGGCCAGCACCTTCGACTTTGACCGGATGGTGGCCGATGCCGGCACCATGACCAGCGAAGGCATGGGCGATGCGCCAAGGTTTATAGCCTTTGCTTCGCTCTCGATGCCGCCGGCGGCGTTACGGGAAATGATCGACGACGTGGCCAAGGCCGGCGGCATCGTCGCCCTGCGCGGTCTGCCTGGCAACAGCGCCAAGGCTCTGACGGACGCATTGGCAAAAGTCGCAAAGCCCGGCGAGCAGCTGGACGGCGTCGGTATCGACCCGCGGCTTTTCCGTGCTTTCGGGATCGAGACCGTGCCCACCTACGTCGTCACCAGCAGCGACTTCGATCTGTGCGACGGGTTCGATTGTCGGACGCAGGTCCCGCCCCACGACCGGATGAGCGGCAATGTCAGCGCAGCCTACGCCCTTGAGACCTTCGCGCACGGCGGCGGCCCCGGCGCTTTGCTCGCGGCCCAGCACCTCGCCCGTCTTGAAAGGCAGGATCCATGAAACGACCAATCCTCTGTCGCGCAGGCGTGTTCGCGCTCCTGCTCACCCTCGCCGGACCGCTTCACGCCCAGACAACAACCGATGCTGCCAAGGCGGACGGCAAAACATTCGGGCGAGACAAGGCGGCATCCGCGCAAAGTGCGGCAACCACAAACCCGGATGCCAGTCGCATCCCCAATTTCGGCGGCACACCAAGTCAGTCGGGCTATTTCGACGATCCCGACCGGATGAGCCGCGAAGCGGCGAGCCAGGCCACGACCAATACCGGTTACAAGGCCATGCGGGACTCGATGGACCGGCGGGCCCGGTTTGCGCCGCAGGATCTCGATGCGACGATCGCGCGCAGCAATGTGATCAGCGAAGATCCTCTCGCCTATACGAGCGGGATGGCCATTGGCGGCTCGCAGGGGCGCTGCGTGCCCTTGCCGCCGGCCAGCGGAACTGCGGCGCGCTACATGGCGACCTGCAATGTCGGTTACACCGCCAGCCAAGAAACGCGGACCTGCCCCGTGACATTGACCGCGCGGGTCGAGCAGCGGCAGGTCTATGGATATTACTGCGTGGGCGGCAGCGGGGTCGACCCGGCTTCGGTCTACAACTGCAACCGCTACCCCGCACAGCAATGCACGGTCACGCAGTCCTATCCGATCAATCTGTGCGATCCCTATTTCGGGATCTACTGGGGCTGCAACTCCGGCGATCTCAGGATTGATCTCGTCAGTTGCACCGCGCCGGTCGAGGGCGCGACGCCCTATACGGTGACGGGCGAGAACGTCGTAACCACCACGCGCGAAGAGAGCCAATGCGCCGGCCTCGCGGCCGACAGCTCGTGCCAGCAAGACACCGAGACGTGCACCGACAGCGATCCGGTAACCCGCATTGTCGATGGCATCGCCGTGACGCAGCCTTGTTGGGCATGGAGCCGCAGTTACAGCTGTGCAAAGCTTACCGAGGCTCAGGACTGCCAGACAATTGAAGCCACCCCGGGCTGCAAGCTCGTGCGCGAAGACTGTCTCGCTGGCGAGCCCTGCCGCACCTGGGAGCGGGTCTATGATTGCCCGGTTCCGGACCAGCCCGCGAACAGCAATCAGTTCATCTGCGATGGCGACGTCTACTGCATCGATGGCTCGTGCGAGACCATCCAGCGCGAAGCCAATGACGAGTTCAAGGACGCGGTTGTCGCGTTGAACGCGATGAATCAGGCCCGCCGCGAGTTCGATCCTGACAATCTAACCTTGTTCAAGGGGACCCGCGAAAGCTGCTCGTCGAAGGTTTTCGGCATTCTCAACTGCTGCAAGGGCAAAGGCTTCCCGCTGATTCCGGGCATCCAGCTGCTCGTAGCGCTGGGCTGCAGCCGCGAGGAGATGCTGCTGCATCAGAAAGACGCGCAAGGTTTGTGCGCCTACGTCGGCACTTATTGCTCGTCCTCCTTCCTTGGCGTGTGCCTGACCAAGCGGAAGGTCTACTGCTGCTTTGAATCCAAGCTCTCACGGATCCTGCAGGAGCAAGGCCGCCAGCAGCTGAACAAGCCCTGGGGCAAGCCGAAGACCGAGCAATGCTCCGGGTTCACCATCGACGAGTTCGCCCGGCTTGATCTGAGCCGAATGGACTTCAGCGAAGTCTATGCCGAGTTCACCGACGCCGCCCGCCTGCCTGACGAGCTGCAGGCCACCCAGGAAATCCAACAGAAGATCGAGGACTATTATGCCCGCGCACGCCAATAAGGCCGCGTGGCGGCTGCTTGCCGCCTGCGCGATTGCCAATGCCGTTTGCGTCCTTCCGTCCGCAAACGCGCAGACGACCACCACCCAGACCGATGCGCTGCCACGCGCCGAGACGGACGGGCGGCAGGACAGCTTCTACTGCGCCGAGCGCCGGCTTGGGTACTGGTTCTACTGCAACCGGCCCAAACCGCCGGAACAAAACGCACCTGCGCCAGCGGCGAGCGCCACGAGCCAGCTTGACGCGATCACGGCGACCTTGCGGGAGCTCAAGGCCAAGGCGATTCTCGAGCCCACGCCTGCCAACGTGACGGCCTACATCCGGTTCCAGCGGGCCCAGCTAGACCGGGCTTCACTCTTCAGCGACGTCTGGCAGCGGGCGATCTGGCAGGATCCCGAACTCGACTACACGCTGCAGCGCCCGGTTTCGACGCTCGGCAAGCGCCAGTGGCAGGATTCGCGCAGCGCGGAACGGAACGCGGCAATGGCGCAGCTCTCCGAGCGCTACGGGCTCTTCTACTTCTTCGCCCAGAGCTGCGGCGCCTGCGAGGTCATGTCGCCGATCGTACAGAGTGTTGCCTCGACCTGGCATATCGCTGTCCGCGCGATTTCGACCGACGGCGGCCCATCGCGGCATTTCCCGAATTACACGGTCGAGACCAACCAGCGCAGCCGCATGGGCCTGGAGCCCAAGATTACGCCAGCTGTCGTGCTCTGGGACGCCCTGACCGGCCGCCCCATTCCGATCGGCTACGGCGTGATGAGCGCCGACGAGCTTCAGGACCGGATCTACCTCCTCACATCGAAGGAAGCTGGACGTGACTACTAGGATGAAAAGAGTCGTCGCTGCGATCCTTGCAGCCACCATTCCCCTCACCAGTGCATCGGCCGACGTCGGCAGTTCAATGGACTCGTTTCTGAACGACGTCGGCGGCGCAGCCAACGTCAACGGGCCGACCGCGTTTCAGGGGCAGTCGGCCGGCTATTACAGCCTGGGCAATGTCTGGACGCGCTTTCCCCAGAAGACGACCAACATTGCCAACCTGCAGCTGCCGCGCGCCCGCGCAGGGTGCGGCGGTATCGACATTTTCGCGGGGTCCTTCAGCTTCATCAACGCGAGCGAGATCGTGGCGATGCTGAAGGCGGTCGCCAACAATGCCGTCGGCTTCGCCTTCAGCCTGGCGATCGACACGGTCTGCCCGGAATGCTCGAAGATCATGCAGGAGTTCAGCCAGAAGGCTCAGCTCATGAACAACCTCAACATCAATTCCTGCGAGATGGCACAAGGATTGGTGGGCGGGATCTGGCCGAAGGGCGACCTTGCCGACAAGGCGGTCTGCGAAGCTATCGGCAACTCCGAGGGCATTTTCACCGACTATGCCGCGGCCAAGCACGGCTGCGGCACCAGGGGGCAGCGTTCGAGCACGACTGCGCAAGGGTCGGGCAAGTATGACGACGTCAATCCCGGCGTGCCGCGAAACTACACCTGGACGATCCTCAAGAAGTCGGCGTTCTTCTCGCCCGGAGGCCGCTTCGACGAAGAGCTCGCCGAATATGCCATGACGCTGTTGGGCACGATCATCTACGTGCCGCCCAAGGACGATGAACCGGGCAAGTTCGTGCCGATCGTTGGCGAAGCCTCGTCGACGCTTGTGACCTCGTTGCTGGATGGCACCACGAATGGGAACGTCCTCATTTTCGACTGCGACGAGACGGAGAAGTGCCTCAACCCAGGTTTCAAGTCGCTGAGCCTGCCCGCATCGAAAGCGCTGCGGCCGCGCGTCGCGGCGCTCATTGGCGGGATGGTTCAGGCGATCCGCGATGATACGGCGATCACCGAAGAGCAGAAGGAACTGCTGCAGGTCGCATCGATCCCGCTCTACAAGATCCTGACCGTCCAGGCGGCCTATGGCCGCGGCATGCCGACCGACGACCGCGAGACCCTGGCCGAGATCGCCAGTGTCGACCTGCTGTTTGCCGTGCTCGACCGCATTGTCAGCGAGGCTGGCCGCTCAATGTCGAGCTTCATTGGGGCCGACGAAGCGAAGATCGCGATGTGGCAGAGCCAGGTCAATGTCGTGCGTCAGGCGCTCGCTGACCGGCAGGCCAACACGCATCTCAAGGTCAATGCGGTGCTGCAGATCATCGAAAAGACGGCGTTCATTGAGAACGTGCTGGCTGCCTCGATGTCACCCGGAATGGCCGCATCGCTCGACTGGTCGCGCGGCGTCCAGAGCCGCGCCCTCACCCACTGACCGGGCCAACAACATCCAGGCGGGACAATAGACATGGTGGAGATTTTCACGGTCGGCGGCGGCGACTATCTGGTCAACGTCTTCCAGGCAGTCGCTGCCTGGACCGGCAACGGCGGCTATAAAAGCCTGCTGCAGGTGGTCATGGTGATGGGCCTTGGCCTGTCCGCCCTGACCCTGGCGTTCAATCAGGACTGGCGCGCCTGGATCAACTGGTTCCTGGGCGCCACGCTCATCTACTCGTGCCTGATGGTGCCGCGGCTCGATGTCCATGTGACCGACCGGCTCAACCCGAGCCTTGCGCCGGCCAATGTCAGCAATGTGCCACTGGGCCTAGCCTTGATGGCGAGCTTTACCAGCCAGGTCGGCGACTATCTGACGGGATCGGCCGAGGTGGTGTTCGGCCTGCCGGGCGATCTCAACTATTCGAAGAACGGCATGATCTATGGCGCTCGGCTCTACGATGCGACCCGGTCCTTGCGGATTTCCGATCCGGAGTTCGCCGCCAATCTCGACGAGCATTTCCGGCAATGCGTGTTCTACGACGTCCTTCTCGGCCGCTACTCGATGAAGGAACTGGCGGAGACGGGTGACATCTGGGCGACGATCGCACCGGGCAGCCAGGCCCGGGCCCAACGGTTCCTGACCCGCGATGCGACCACGGGCCAGGTGAGCTCGAACATCGTGACCTGCCGCGAGGCCTACGACACGCTCAATGCGCAATGGGCCGGGCTGGTCGATGCGATGGGTTCGGTGTTCGGCCGCCAGCTGTACCCAAACCAGACGGCCGCGCTCGCCAAGGCCAAGCTCTTCGCCGATCTGCCGGTGGCCTATCAGTACCTCACCGGGGTCTCGGCCAACGCGACCGAGATTTTCAAGCAGACGCTGACGATCAATGCGATGAGCCAGGCCATGCACTCGATGTCCGGCAGCAGCGGCGCGGGGAACGTTGACGTTTATGCCCAGACCCGCGCCGACATCCAGACCGAGCGGACTTATGGCTCGATCGCGAGCAACGCGATGAAGTGGGTCCCGCTCCTGAACGTCGTGCTGACCGTGCTGTTCTACGCCCTCTTCCCGGTGCTTTTCCCGCTGTTCCTGCTCCCTAAGACGGGGCCGGTCGCGCTCAAGGGCTATGTGACGGGCTTCTTCTATCTCGCGGCCTGGGGGCCACTGTTCGTGATCCTCCACATGATGTTGATGTACAAGGGCGCGGCCGACATGAGCGCGGTCACAGGCAGCAACGGCATCAGCCTTGCGAGCTTCACCGGGATGGCCGACGTGAACAGCGATATTGGCCTGCTGGCAGGCTACCTCATCGCCTCGGTTCCGTTCCTGGCAGGGGGTGTGGCCAAGGGCGCCATGGCGATCTCGCACCACGCGACGAGCTACCTCAACCCGAGCCAGAACGCGGCGGAAGAAGCGGCCCGAGAGGCGAGCACCGGCAATGTCTCGCTCGGCAACACCAGCTTCGAAAACTCGAGTGTCCTCACCCGTCAGTTCGCCCAAGGCACGATTGCCCCAAGCTTCACCTATGGCGCGCCGCAGACGCGGACATTCAGCGACACCGGCTCGATGACCACGAGCTTCCCGGATGGCAGCTACGACCAGATCCCGAACTCCAGTTATCCCTTTACGCCGACATTGGGCCAGGAGTTCACATCGCGGCTTTCGACCATGGCGTCCCAAGCCCGCGCCAACAGCGAGACCTATGCCAATGTCGCCACGGAATCGACGACCAGCGCCGTCGCGAAGTTCCGTGAGCTCAGGGACCAGTTCAGCCGAGGCGCATCCTTCGAGAGCGCGACCGGCACCTCGAAGTCCGACAGCATCCAGACCGCATTCAGCGAGGTCGATCAGGCCTCCACCAATCTGCAACGGCAATTCGGGCTATCGCGCAGAGCGGCCGATGACATTTCTACGGCTTGGTTCCTCGGCGGCGAGGCCGGGGCAAAGGCCGGAATTTCAAACGGCGTGCTGTCTGGAAGCATCGGAGCAAAGGGCGGCGGGACACGTACATGGACCGACAGCGACATCGGCATCGCATCCGAAGACCGTTCCCGGATCTTTGGGAGCCTGTCCCAGATGTCTGACAGCCGCAATTGGTCGAGCACCCGCGATGGGTTCGTTCGCTCAGTGAGCACCTCGAGCAGCTCGTCGATCTCGACAACCGCAAGCGGCATGAATGCCTCTCTGACGGAAGCGCAGAGCTTCACTATCGAGGCTCGCCGAGCCGAGGAGCTTGCCAATCGTCTTGAGAGCCAAGCGTCTTTCTTTGAGGGCAACAGCGCTGCAGGCAATCTCAATCTGTCACAAGCCTACCGAGAATGGGGTCTCGCCGAGATCGAAAGCAACCGTGACTATTATGGCAACGCTCGGTTCGACGACGTCACTTTCCAGCTCAGTGCGGAAGGCCAGGCATTGCAGGCAAAGTTCGTTGAAAGTTATGCCGAGCAGCTTCGCGACGGAATCGACGATCGCCTCGTACTCGCCCCCGGCCTGCCCGTATCCCGACCGGCCATTTCAAGCGCGGGATCCGTGCGCGGCCGAGCACAGACCGGCGGCGGGGGTTCCGGTTCCGTACCACGTGTGGGTGCCGGCGACATCCATGAAGAGGTGCAAAGGGCTCAGGCGTCCGGTCGCCAAAAGATTGCCGGCTCTAAAGCACGTCTGGACGCGATCACCAAGGGAGCGCAAGGTGCCAGCGCCGAGGCAGCGGATGATGTGAAGGAGTGGTGACCTGCAACGGTCACCACAGGCCGAAGGACGCTCCAGCAAGAAACCCGAAAACTGCGCCAATAACGATGACGCCAATTATCGTCAGCTTTCGTCCCCATGGGTCGGCCCATGACTTCTTGATCCGATATTCCATCAGACGATTGTCACGGATAGCCTCGTCGATCTCAGCAAACCCAGCGAAGGCTTGGTCAGACCGTCGGTGAGCACCTTCGGCTTGGTTGTCAGTCATAGCTCTGAACCCTCATAGGACATGAGAACATACCAGAAACATGTTTGACGCATAGCGAATTCTTTTGCCGACCGCCGCCCAGCTAGTGGTGCCGCCCAATCCCCCTCCTTTTCGGCGCTAAACTGACAAACACGCCTGGCAAAATCACTGCGAATGAAAAAACCGGCGACAATAGTGATATGCCAGCCGATCACGATAGCTGAGAATGTTGTCCTCGACGGTCGATATCAGGCAGCTTTCCGTGCCGCCATTTGCCGGCCCTCGCAGCCCTCGTCCTACCATCTGCATATACCTGACAGGGCTGAAAACGGGCCTGGAAATCAGGATCATGTCCGCCTTTGGCGCGTCGAACCCTGTTGTTAAGACGCTATGGTTGCAAAGAACCTTCAGCTCCCTGCTTTTGAAACGTCTGATGAAGTGCTGACGGGCCAATCGGTCCGTTTCCCCGCTCACTGCGGCGGCCGAACAACCGGCCAGGTGGAGACGGGCAGCAAGATACTGGGCGTGCTTGACCGAGTTCGCAAAGAGCAGGATCGACGACGCATTGCTGTTGAGAACGCATTCCAGGATGCGTTCGTTCCGGTCGGGATCGTTGCCGATTTCCTCGATCAAGCTGTCTGGGAGCTCCCCGTACTGATCGAAATATTTGACTTGCTCCGGTGTTAGGCTGATCTGCCGATTATACCGGATCGGTGAGTAATGCAGGGCAGAGAGAACGCCTCTGCGGCGTAGGCGCTCGTACAAAGCTTCCTGGTCATGTGGCATCCAGCGCCGATCGAATCTCGCAGCCAATCGTTGCGATTCATCGTCATCGCGCCCGCGCCACGGAGTAGCACTGAGACCAATCACCGGGGGCTCGGTTTCACGCTCGCTTTCACTGCCGGTCTGGACGTCGAGCCATCGCAGCAACGAGCTATAGCTTGGTGCAATTGCATGGTGGCATTCATCGATCACGACGACGCCCGGCTTTGCCAGCCATGAAAGGTGAGCAACCTCTAGACGCGCATTCAACGTCTGGATGCTGGCCACGACCACCACAGGTTCATTGCCTTCGGGCGGAGCCGGATTATTTTGGCCGCCCCATAGCCTGACAATTCTGAGGTCTTCGCCGGACGTGCCGACATTCACCCAAAGCTGACGGAAGCATTGCACTGCTTGCTCGCACAGCTCATCTGTCTGCGCGACCCATAACGCAGTTCGCTTTTGGGAATCGTTCAGAACCAGTTTGACGACTGCTTCTGCGGCCACACGGGTCTTACCACCACCTGTGGGCAAGCTGACGACCGCACGACGTCGTCCGGATCTAGAAACCAGCAGATCCCTTAGACCTTCCAGGATTTCCTCCTGATAATCATGGAGGTCGGGTAGATCTATTGGGCCGCTGATCGTGAGCTCAGGCTCGCGCCTGACGCTGGCACTGGCCGCAAACTCAGCAGGAAAACCAAGCTCGAGAGCGAATAAGCGGGCCGGCTCTCCGCCCCACCTCTGCGGGGGCGCCAAGCCCTGCGCAGCAAGGCTATCGGTCAGTTTGGCAAGAATACTTGGTCCGACAACAGCAAGCGCCAATCGCGCCCAATCAAGGTTTGATATCCGGCTTCCTGCGGCCTGACGTGCTGGCGCAGGCAGGACCGCGATCAGAGCCTCAGCAGAATCCCCGACCGCGCAAAGTAGCCGCTCTTCGATTGTATGCTGACTACGGACGTGAGCACGGGCATCGTCCACCCGTGTGCTCGCCAGCCGATCCAGAAGGCTTGCCACGTCAGCAAGAAGCATCCCGTGGCGGTCGAGCATGGTCAGAACGGCCAAGATCCGGTCATTCCAGTTCAAGCGTTCGAAACGCTCTCGATCGAGCAGAAACACACCTGTCCCATCACGAGCAATCGTTGGGTGCCCCTCGATCGGGCCGGTCGTTTCAGAAAGCCCAGCAACCCAAACCGCATCGGCTTTGCGCGCATGCGCATTCGCCAATTCCTTGTTGCCAATAATATTTCCCAGCTCCGGGAAAATCTCGCGTAGCTTTAGAGGATCGCTCAACCGGTCAGAGAATTTGATCTCAGATTTGTTGTCCAATGAACGCGCACCGGCATTTATCCATGCCTCAAGCGTTGCAGGACCAAGACATACGACGCGGCCATCTGCCGAAACCGCGTCCACAGCGACAGGATCATCTGTGACATATATCTGATCGAGTGAGAGCGCGCCTTGCGAGGTCGGCACCATCTCGGGGACCTGGCCAAAGGCGGCACCGAGTTCCCAAGCCGGCCCTAATGCCCGGAAATCGCCTCCGTAAGAGGTGAGAATTGCGAATAGGTTCGGCCAAAAGATCGATGCTGTTGCAAGATCCATTTCAGCCTTGTTGAAACCGATTTTTAGATCAACCGGGACATCCAGCCATTCGTAGAACGCAGCCGTAGTCACTGCCGCAGGCCCGCTGGCTAGCGACAACACCGCAGAAAGCTCGCGGGAAATCAGCTTCAATGGATAAGTGGTATGCCCGATCTGAATTTGACCAAACTCGTTCAACCAATACAGAAACGGGTGTCGCGAAGAGAATTTCGGGTAGGCGTTCGAGCGCGTGGTATGGCCGCATGTGATCGTGCTCGCAAAGAGACGCTCGTCCCTGGCGCATTCAATCAATTGATGGGTCAACTCGGTTGCCAGGCGCCCGCTTAGGGATGGGAGCATCCTCCATCCCAATGGCATTTCGATTCCTCGCCAAGATTGGAGCTCGAATATGTCGATCAAATCATGTCTGGGGTTGCCGCGCATTTTACGCCAACCGGCGGATTTGACGGCACTGAAAAACGGCGCGATCCTCTTTGCGAGGGGCTCGGCCCAGTCAGTGACGGTCTCAGTTCCAGATGGCGGAAACCTCTCCCGCAATTGTTCCGGGATCCGCAGCCAATGCCCCGCGTGCCATTGCTGGTCCAACTGCAGACGCGCTGGAGCGTCTGCGCGCTCCTGCTCTCCGAGAAGAAGCAATTCGCCACGAGGCGCGAAGGAACCAGCCAGATTGCGTAGGCAGATCTCTTCGTCACCATGGATATCGAAGAACTCCTCGACTGCGTCGTTGGGGGCCGCCTCGATGTTCAGCCAGAAGTTTTCCCAGCCGATATCATCCTCGGCCGTGGAGAATGCGCTGCTAAGCAAGCTCTCCCAATCTGCATCGGCCATTGAACTGACGCCAAGGTGACGCGTCAGGACATCTCGAGATTTGGGATTGGATGTGACAGCTGGCAGCACGGTAGCCCGTCCCGCTGGCGTTTCAGATGGTGTCGCAATGATCGCTTTGCTCGGACTTACCAAGCCCTCGCGAAGGCTCGGGACTATGATTGGATCATGCAGGTGCCAATTGCTGAGCTGCCGAGTTGCAAAAAGATCACCTACGAACGCAAGGAAAGCGTTCGCGCCATCCGCGTCTTCTCGAGCGATCAGCTCGAGCCAGCTCTTCTTGCTCACCTGCTGCAGCGCGGCCAAGCCGCGGTTCAGCTTCAGACGCTCCGGTCCCGTCAGGCGCTCGACCAGTTCTCGCTGAAGCGCCTCCAGCCGCGAGGAACGAGGTTTGCTCGAATAACAACTGGAATGGACCAGGTTGGCATGGCGATTTGGGCCTGCAAGCGCAACCCAGCGCTCGACCACATCGACTTCCTCTATCGGATGGCGATAGAGGTCACGCGCAGTTTTCAGTTGCCCTGATGTATCCGGAACGATTTCCAGATTAACAAGCTTTTCCCAAAGTGCTTCGACCAGGGGAACCGCTGGATCGTTCTGGCGATCTGGTTTGCGTGGGAGCGCCGAGATCGGTGCCCCAGGATCCTCTTCAGTGGCCAAGAAGCCTATATTCGCCGCGATGAGATCAGCGGCCGCCAGCATTAGGCACTCATTCCATGGGCCGGGTATAATGTTGGTCCGGTCGCTGTTGAGCTTCCAAGGAGCATTCAAGATCCCACTCGCCAAGGTAGGCGTGTGTGTCGGGAAAAATGCCCAAAATCGGCCCTGGCTTTCCCGCGCTCCTAGAGGGACAGCCCACGCCAATGGCACCTCGTCGCGAGCCTGAAGGTGCTGAGCGTCAGACAGCGCGTCGGGATCGGTGATAGCTACAGTCTCGTTAAAGACCCGCCAGCGCTCGTCCTTTGTACCGTCGGAAGTGACGATTTCGTCATTCTCGCGCCGCTTGCTGATGTTTCGGACTTTGCCGAACCCGAATTCGAGGGTCAGTTCTACATCCGCGCCGAGGAAGAGAACGAACTCCTGCGGAAAGTCTTCCATTTCCTTGATCAGGCGCTCGTACGCCTTTTCATCGGTAATGGCCGCCGACACCACAGTCGTCGCCCAAGCGAAATCGCCGTACTTCCAAAGAGGGCTATCCTCAGCATTTGGGTCGAGAACCTGCGCCAGTCGCATTCCTGGAGCGCGGGCATCGGCTGGCAATCCCAGATGTTCTCGGATCTTCGCTCGGCACCAATCAGGATCAAACCGAAGCCCGATTGAACGGCTGTCAATATCGACGATTCCACCGAGTTTCAGGAGCGATTTGAAGCCGATACCGAACCGGCCGATCTGCCCCGCCCGCTTGGCCGAGCTTCGAGCATTCAACAGTGCGACGATGCCGTCTTGGTCCAATGGCGCCCCGGTATTGGCCGCCAATAGCCGTGTGGGTTCTAAACGAACATGAATGCGTCCGGAAACCTCCCCCGACTCTTGAATGGCATCGGCTGCGTTCTGAACCAGCTCAAACAGTTGGCGATAGGCATATCCGCCGGAGAGAACCTCAATCTCCGTCTCAAAAGTAAGCCTGCGGTGAGTACCGCGGTTCAGGCAGCCTGACGCTGGATTTGAGCGGGTCGCCAGTTCCAGGGGAGCAGGTCGGCGAGCTGGCTTTGCGGGATTTCGGCGATGCGACCGAGCACATCAGCCAGCCAAGCTTGAGGATCGATATCGTTGAGCTTTGCGGTGGCGATCAGGCTGAGTATGAACGCGGTGCGCTGACCGCCACGATCAGAGCCGGCAAACAGCCATGACTTTCTGCCTAGGGCGATACCTCTGAGCGCCCGTTCTGCTGCGTCGTTCGACAAGCAGATGCGGCCATCGTCGAGGAAGGCGGTAAAGGCAGGCCATGCCTTGAGCATGTAGTCGATTGGCTCGGCGACGGGGCTGCTCTTGGAGAGCTTCGACCGGGTGTCGCGGAGCCATGCTTCAAGATCGGCGACCGGTTTAGCGCTGTGTTCCTGCCGGGCGGCGAGCCGCTCGTCTGCCGATCGGCCGTTGATCGCGCGCTCGATGTCGAAAATCACATCGATCCTGCGGACCGCCTCCACGGCGATCGGTGAGATGACGGGTGCCTTCTTGCGGCGCTTTTTGAGTTGCGTGTCGAGATCCGCGAGCTCGAAGAAATAGCGACGCGCATGGCTCCAGCACAGCGCGCGTGTCAGCGGTGTCGGGATCCGATCGGCGCGGAAAAGCGCATTGTATCCGGCATAGGCGTCGGCCTGGAGAATACCTGTCCAGCTGCGCAGATGGCTGACGGGATGTTCGCCGCGCCTGTCGCGGGAATAATGGAAAATCGCTGCAGGTGGCGCTGGCCCGCCAAAAGGCTGATCGTCGCGGACGTAAGTCCAGATCCGGCCTGTATCGGTCTTCGTCTTGGCGAGGATCGGGACCGTCGTGTCGTCGCCATGCAGTCGCTCGGCGGCCAGGACATGCGCTTCGATGAGGCGGTAAAGCGGCATCAGCGCGGCAGTGCAGGCTCCGACTTGATCGGCAAGGGTCGAAAGGCTGAGCTCGACACCTTCGCGGGCATAGCGATCGCGCTGACGGTTGAGCGGTTGGTGCGCTCCGAACTTCTCGAACAGCAGCATCGCAAGGAAACCGGGACCGAACAGTCCGCGCGGCGTGACATGGAACGGTGCCGGTGGCTGAGTGATCTTCTCGCAATCCCGGCAAGAGAACTTCTCCCTGACGGTCTGGACCACCTTCCACTGGCGGGGGATGATCTCGAGCGTCTCGGTGATATCTTCACCCAGCTTGCATAGACGATCGGAGCCACAGCACGGGCAGGCCTCTGGCGCGGAGATGATGACGCGCTCGCGAGGCAGATGATCTGGCAATGGCTTGCGTGCGGGCCGCTTGCGTTCGAACGGTGCGACGTTGGTTGAGGCGGCAGCCAGGGCTGCAAAGACCTCGTCCTCGCTGGCAGCGGCCTCGCACTCTTCGAAGGCCAGCTCCATCTGGTCGATCAGCTGGCTGGAGCGTTCCGAGCGTTGTCCGTAGAGAGCGCGGCGCATCTTCTCGTTCTGCAGCTCGAGAAGGGCATTGCGGGCTTCCAGATCGGCGTTGATCGCCTTGATGCGGGCCACTTCTGCGGCGACTTCGCGGGCGGCGGAAAGCTGCTCGCGAAGGCTTTGGATCTCTGCAAGGCTTGCATCCACCATGGCCATGGCCATAGCATAAAACCCCCGGAATCCCTAGCTTTTTAGGCCATCGACAGCCACTTATCCGGCGACGGTCGGGCGCCATGTTGCCTGCGGATTACGCCAGTCGATGCCCTCGAGCATGCAGGCAAGTTGCGATGCGGAAATCGCAAAGACGCCGTCGGTTGCCGATGGCCAGATGAACCGGCCTCGTTCGAGCCGCTTGGCATAAAGCGACATGCCCACGCCATCGTGCCAGATCACTTTGCACAGGTCGCCGCGCCGTCCGCGGAAAATATACAGATCGCCGACAAACGGATCACGCCCGAAGCTCTGCTGAACCTGCAAGGCAAGGCTGCGCATGCCGCGACGCATATCGGTATGTCCTGTCGCAATCCAGATCCGGACACCGGAAGGAACTGGGATCACGGCTTCACCGATCGCAGGACCGCCGCAGCCAGACCTGGAGATGCGCCTGCCGGGATCCGCACGATCGCACGCTCAAACTCCACGATGATCGCAGTCCCCGCAACAGCAACAGGCGCAGGATCAGGATCGGGCTGCACCTGGACCTGCGCAAAGCCGTGGCCTGCCTGCTCGAGCTGCCGCCGCCAGCGATAGATCTGACCAGGTCGAACATCGGCCAGACGGGAAATCTCCGCAACGTTCGCCCCGGGCGCTGAAATCGCCGACACCAGCGCATGCTTCTGCTCATCTGACCAGTACCGGCGGCGCTGAACGCCAGAAAATACCGTCACCTGACCCATCGCACCGTCTCTAACACCGGTGCAAGCACCAGCGCTTGCACCGGTGCCTTCTCGGCACGTCACCAAATCAGCGCAAGGCGGCCCTCACCGCAGGGTTACTCTCAAAATGCTCGTTTGCATCTCTTGGTTGGGCTTCATAGGCGCGAAGCCTGCGAGCACATTCGTCGTCAACAAAATCGGCAAGTTTAGACGCGTTCAAGTCACGCATAGGCATACCCCCGCCCAACTTTTACAACAAGCTGACCAGACGATCGCCGCCGCCATCAGTCTTTATGACAAGATTCTGGTTCTGCGCTATGTTGTAACCGAGGTGATCGTCGAACCCGAACGGATACAAAACCGGGTAGCTGGAAAACGAGCTAATCGGAATTGCCCGGTCTACATACCTAAGCGTAGCTTCTGCCAACCACGCCCCAAGCTCAGCTCCAACCGGGATTACAGCTGCGCGGCGAATATCCTTTCCTTGCCGCTGACGCTCGATCGCTCCCCAATTGGCCTGCGATTGCAGTACCATGTTGGTCATGCGACGGGTTCCCTCGCGCTCACCATAAACCTCCGCCATGCGCCGATGCACTTCGGCTGAAGAGCATTCGCCCTGTAAGCGCAGCAGTCTGCCAACAATTTCGGCAACGGCTCCGAAAAATGGATATGTGGCAATAGCCATTCCCCACGTCAGTGCCGCCACCGATGCGCCAGGGTCAGACTTGTAGATTGCCACAGCGCGATCAGATAATTCTACGAGTTCCGACCTTGGCTCAAGCCAAAGTCGGTTCAGCACTGTGCGTGTCTTCTTCTTAGCCGCAGTGCCTGTATGGCTTGCGTCGATTAGGTCTGTCAGCTCTTCTAAGGTTTCGACGCCGGCCCGTACACGAAGTGCAGAACGAGCCCAGTCCAACTGGATATACCTGTCAAAACCGATTTGGGGCGAGGTGTCACTCATCATTGCTCGAACTCTTTTGCGTAATGCGGATGAAGGGGACGATGAGCTCTTCAATGGACATTCCGCCATGAGCGACAACGCGATCCCCCACCCCTGTAAAGGCGCCTCTCCCCTTTGGATAAACAGGTAGAAAATCGACCGGGAGCCCCGGCAGGTCGAACCTGAAAGTATCAAGTTCGGCGGGCACCGAGGATGCCAGATCGGCGCTCCGGTAGACCCTGACCCGCTCGCCCTTTAATTCGGACAGAACCCCTTGGCTTAGCCGGCCAATCCCTGTCGCATCGACGTTTCCGTGATCCGATGTGAGGTAAATCTCGAAGCCTTGATCGAGCAACAGCGTCATGAGCTGCTCTACGAAACCGGTATCACACCAATCATCAATCTGACTGGCAATCCCTCGCTTACCCAGAGTTGCACCGTGGACGATCTCATCGACCATATCGACGACGATTCCGGCGATCTTGATGTTAGGGTTGCTAACCGCATCAGCAATCCGCGAGATGTCCTCGCGCCGCTTCACGCCTTTGAGATAGACCACTTCACTCTTGCGAAGTCCCGCATCTTGCCAGAACTTGGCCCACAATGTCGGCTCCGCGGCCGTGCTTTCAATCGAACCCGCGAACTCTCGTGGCCTCAGCCCCGAGAACACCGTTTGGCGTGAGACGGAGGTTAAACTCGGCAACCACGCAAAGCAGGCCCCTTCATCAATCTCTATGGATGACAATTTTTCCGCCAGGCGCCCACGGATCTTGCACCACTGATCAATCGCCAGTCCGTCGAACAGCAGCAGTGCCTGGCGCGCGCTGCTACTGTTGCGGCGATGATTGAGGTGCCGCGGGACGTGATGGAGCATAACAGGCGCCTTTGACGCGGGAAGCGAAGGCAGGTCAGCAAAGTGCTGCAGGAGCCAGCCGCGGAAACGATCGTCAGCTGATTGCTGAAGCCTCTCAATTTGAGGCCAAACATCATCCCCGAGCCTTCCTGGAAGCTCGAAAAACTTGCACAGGAGTTCGCCCATACGCTGAGCAAACGAAAGCCATTCACGATGGTGGGCGCCCTCTGCAGGCAGGTCTTCTGCAAGTGCAGTTGCGCTTTCAGCAATAAACTGAGCCTGGCCTTGAACATCCTTCTTGATGCCGACCTCGACCCACGCAGGCGCGCGCCCCGAAATGGCTTCGCCAGCTACCGGCTCCAGGCATCCCTCCAAGAACAGGGAGTCCACCACCATTCGAATGTCAGGATGATCGAACGGAATCGTCAAGCTGGAAGCGGAGCTGTACTCTTGGTTTCCAGAGGCTAATGACGCTATCCCGAATGAGTGCAGGTAGCTCAGCCAAGCCGATTGAACTGCTTTCAACGCGAATGCTCTGTCTCCAACCAGTTCCTTGATTGGCAGATGGGAAAGCGCATGCCGTGATTGCAGGATCGCAGCCATCCTGTCGGCTAGAACGGGTGGCAAGCTCCAGCCCCGAAGGTGCAGTCGGAGTACCTCGCGCCAGAAAGTCACCTCATCGTCGATCAGTACCGGGACGATCTTGAACACATGCGTCAGGATGAAGTCGCTCGTCGCTGCATCCCCTAGTGCCTGAGACGCATAGGCTTTCTGGGCATCAAACAGCTTGTCGCAATAATCTGGGCCGATCTGGCGCAGCACTGAACTACTCAGCTTGTCGAAGAGATCAGCCAAACCGAGCCGGACTATCCGCGCTTGCCGGATGTAGTCCCAAGGCAGGATGTCGCTCTCATTGGACGAGAGATGTAGGATTAGCGCCGAGCTTGGAGGATCTCGCCCTTCGTCCCATGCGGCCCGATAGGTCTCTTCATAGTATGCCCTGAAGACGATCGGATCGTCGAATGAGACGAGTTCAAACCCGCGGTCACGCAAGGATTGGAGAACGTGCTCATCCAGCAGCACAACATCGGGGTCGCAAGCGACCCAGAAACGTGAGAGATCTGCAGGAAACTCCTGCAGAATACGGTCGGTCCAAGCACTCATGGCATAACCGATCCAGGGGCCCCGACATGCAACATCAGGACGGCGTTCAAATCAGGTGAATATGCTTCAGCTGCGTCGAGCTGCGCCATGCGCGCATCATAGTCGGCACGCAGGCGCTTGCGACGGTAATCCCGGACTGTCTGCAGTCCGACCCGACCGATCGCTTGATACCGTGCCTCATAGGCATATTTGGCACGTTCACGCTCTTCCAGGATGCGAACACGATGTTCCTCCGTCAGCTTGACAAAGATCCGCTCGCCCTGAGTGAGAGCAGCATTTCTCGAGGCTTCAAAAAGTTCGCTGGCATCACTTGCCTCAGCAGTACCGGCGCTTTCGAGATGTTCCGTCAAGAGGAGGTCCCAAATCCGCTTGGCGGTGGGCAGGAACGTTCGTCCTTCATCATTCACGAAGACGCAAAGGAACCGCCGGCGACTGAAATCATCGGCAGACAGGCTGATCTCCCAAAGTGACCACACTCCTCGCACGCTATCCGGAAGACCGGCAATACGGACGATGGGCAACGGCTGACCGGAAACGCATCGTGGCAGCTCGCTAATCAGCGCTCGAGCGCGGGGATCTTCAAGCGTCACCCATTCGGTGTCGGGTCGCGCTTCGGCCGTCCTTGCATCGAAGCAAACACTAGCGGACTCACTCCCGTCGGCCCAGCGTACTCGCCATACATCGGCTTCTTTGACTGCCTCTCCGCCCCGCGCAGGCAGCCCGGTGGTGATGGCACGCTCTAGCCAAAACTGTGCTGGATGGTCTCTCCATTTGCGAGCATCGTCGGGATCAAGCTGGTGTCCATCTGACAGGATCTCGCTGCTCTTCTGGCCTTCTGCAATCGTTGTGCGAAGCTGTGCTACAACCGCATCACACTCGCTCTCGATGTCCTCCGGGTTCTGCAACCCATGGACGAACAACTCGTCAAAAAGTGGCTCTGCCTCGATCGAGTCCATCACGTCAGCTGCCTTATCGACGCCGAACTCCTCAGCAATGACCGCGAGCTTCGTTTCCAGGACCTCGCGAACGCGATGCTCGACAGTATCCTCAAGCACGAAGTTAATCGCGCGCACTACGTGCGGCTGGCCGATGCGATCAACGCGGCCGATGCGCTGCTCGACCCGCATGGGATTCCATGGCATATCGAAGTTCACGATGACGTGGCAGAATTGAAGGTTCAAACCTTCACCGCCGGCGTCCGTCGAAATCAGAACGCGAATGTCTCGGGAGAACGAGTGTTGAGCCCGGCCGCGCGCTTCGAGATCCATGCTCCCGTTCAAAGTGGCGACCGAAAATCCGCGACTTTCGAGGAATTCTGCAAGCATTGCCTGCGTGGGAACGAACTCGGTGAAGACCAGCACCTTTAGCTCAGGATCGTTCTCTTCCTGCTGAAGCTTGTAGATCAGCTCCAGCAGTGCCTCAGCCTTTGCGTCCGTCCCCTGTGCCTCCGTGGCGCGAGCTAAGTCGAGCAGCGTGTCGACCTCGGCCTTCTCCATTTTCCAGCCCTGTGTCTGGATGGCCAGGTCCACTTGGGTTTGCCCGTCCAGCTCAGCCCACTCGTCAACGTCTGCAGTTTCGAACAAGGAAGGCTGAAGCTGAGGCTGGTCTAGCAAGGCTTGGCGTTTTTCGAGAGTCGCCCGAATGGCGGCAGTGCTGGACGTCACGAGCCTTTGCATCAGGATCATCAAGAATCCGATGTGCCGCTGTTTAGCGGCCAAAGCCTGGTTGTAGCCGTGGCGGACATAGTCGGTGACGGCCTCATAAAGCTTCTGCTGGCTCGCATGACGGTCCCGCCATGCCACTGGATGGAGGCGTGTCATGCGCGGCTTGAAGAGCGGATTGCCTTCGGCATCGATCGCCGCGCGCTTTTCTGTGCGCACGACGAAGGGACGCACTCGCTCGCTGGAGACGCTGGTCTCGTCCGGGAAAGAGTCACGGTCGAGTAGCTGCATCAGACGATGGAACTGGTCCGTCTTGCCTTGGTGCGGGGTTGCAGACAAAAGCAGCAGATAGGGCGCTGCCTCTGCGAGCGCAGCACCCAGCTTGTAGCGCGCAACCTGGTCTGTGCTGCCACCCATACGGTGTGCTTCATCAATGATGACCAGATCCCAGGAGGCAGAAATCAGGTCCTCGAAGCGCTCACGATTGTAGGTGCTGAGCTGGTCGAGGCTCCAGCCTCGCCGGCCTTCGAGCGGTTTGACGGAATCCAGCGAGCAGATCACCTGATCATGCAGTCGCCAAAGATTTTCCTCGTCGCTGCGCCATTGGCGGAAGGCAGAAAGTTCGGCTGGCTCGATGTATTGGAACTGCTCACCGAAATGCAGACGCATTTCGGCTTGCCACTGCCTGATCAGCCCCTTGGGTGCCACGACAAGTATGCGACGTGCCATTCCCCGAAGTTTCAATTCGCGCAGGACAAGACCGGCCTCGATTGTTTTGCCGAGTCCGACCTCGTCGGCGAACAGATATCGGATCCTATCTCGGCTCATTGCCCTGTTCAGAGCGTAAAGCTGATGCGGCAACGGCACCACGCTTGACTGTATCGGCGCTAGAAGGAGGTTGTCTTCCAGCGCATCCAGTAACTTTGCTGCGGCAGCGGTGTGCAGGATCTGATTGACAGTAGAATGAACGGCGTCGATTGCACTGAGATCGCTCGAGCGAGCGCGGACTACCGCGTCCTTGCTGGGAAGCCAGACCCGATAGGCAGTTGCGCCCCAAATCTCCTCCCGGTCAACGACACGGCAAGGTGCGGCATGTCGTTCATGCCAGCACCAATCGCCGATGCCATGTCCACCGCCCGCATGCTTCACGCATCAGCCTCCATGCGGGTGAGCGCCTGATCGTACCAGAGCAGCAGCTTCTCATCCTCCTGCAGCGCCTCCTCGGGGATCTTCTGGGCAATGCCGATGATGGTCTTGTAGTCCTTCGCGCCCCATGCGGCCTTAAATCCAGCACGAAGCGCCTCGAGCCGAAACTCCTTCAATTTGCGACCAGGAGCGGACTTATAGTTTTCGAACTCCTTCAGCAGAGAACGTTCGCGCTTTTGCTCGAGGTCCTTCGCCTTGCTCGGATCAGGCGCATACCAACGATCCTTAGCCTTGGCTTTTAGGCTCGGATCATCCTTGCCGAGACCGCGCAGATCCTTGAAGTTAGAAGACAGGTAGCTGTGGATCTGGCTCGGCACGTCGCTGATACCATCATAACGGAGGAAGTTGTCTTCGAGCAAAGACATTAGCTCTGGTCTGCTTTCATGCTTCTTCCAACCAGCTCCTAGCTGACCAAAAAACTCTGGCTGCAGTTCCTGATACGTCGAGGGTCGCTTTCGCAGATAATCCGCCGCCCAGTCGATTGCGCTCCTCTCATCGTATACGAAGAGTTCTCGTTGCGGTGTAACCGATGACTTTTCGCGCATTTTATCATACAAGCTAGTCTGCTCCGGAAGGAATACCATTCCGTCACGTTCTACAAATCTATGCCAAAGATCGCTCAGGAACTCCTGTGATGACATTGGAACTGGCAGTCCATGCTGCACGAACCAAGCCACTGTTCTGTCAAATATTATCCGCGGATCACGTTCAGAAATAAACGCGACATTATTATCTTTTTCAATGCAACAAGGAAGATAGGACAGGTGAGTTCTAACAAAGTCCCAAACGGAATCGGAGTTCGTAGCATTTTGGGCAAAACGCTCCTCCAAGCCGCCATTTGGTTTGTATGCTGAAATCACCAAATCCTGCTTAACAGCCGTCACACCAACAATTGCGTTGAGTCCGCCTCGTTTTTTATCAAGGACTGAGACATTGGCCACAACAAATCCCGCCTCCTGCAATGCAGTTTGAATTGCATTCCAAATTGATGCTTGAGTATTCGAAAATTCGACCGTCATCCAACGCCCGGGCTTTAAAACGCGATGGGCCTCTCGAAAGCAGCGAGCCATCAGTTCGCGATATGCGTTCACATCCTTTTTTTGATGCCGGTCTTCAATTGCTTCGTGATTGCGTTCTGTAATAACATTTAGCCACCCTTCCATAAGGGAGTTTAGCTCAGAATAAGTGATGTTAGCCCCAAATGGTGGATCGAAAAAAAGATAGTCTATACAATCATCAGGCAGGCCAAGTGACGTGGTCGATTGAGTGGAAATATAGGGTCTGAGCGTATAATTCCCGAGTACGGCCTTCTCAAAGGCAGATAAGCGATCACGAATGAGAACAATCGGATTCATCTCAATCTGATTTGAAGGCACGTATAAAGTGCCTCGACGATGTCCAGCCGTAGCCCCACCATCACCCGCTTTCGCGCCGCCGACGCGAGTGATGGCGATCTGATGCTGCTTTGAACCTCTCTGAATGCTTCCAGTTACCGCCCACTTTAGTTCATAAGGCAACTCATTGAATGCGAATGAAAATACACTTAAATTCCGCCTAGTATAGAAATGATGCACGTGGGTGATGCCGATTGGGTCATTGCGCCTGGTTTCCTGCCCAGGCATCAAGCGCTGATGCGGGAAGCGACCATTGACTGGGGACCGCTCAATCTTATCTGCAAGCGCAAGGTCGGCTTGGTCAGGTATCTTATCGTACCTCTTTCCACCGAAAGTGTAGTTTATTCGAACAGGAACAATCTTCGCCTGCTTTATCGTCGTGCCAAGGGCAGGGTCTTGGATGCTGGTCATAACGCGCTCAAGACGGCGCTTGGTCTGCTCTGCACCGCAATGAGGACATGGGAAGACGTCTCGCACCATTCCGTTTTCAACGTCTACAGCGCTATCCCAAAATATAATTTCCCCAGCACATTCAGGGCAAGCAAACACATCAGACCATACTGTGTAATTGATCGCCCCAACGGACCCGAACTCCGATAAGTCAGGAGAATCTTTAGAATCGATACATGATAACGCCGAAACGATACGTTCACGTGACGGCTTATGAAGAGTTTGAAACATCCATCCGAAATTCGAATGGAGCTTATTTATGGAGTCTGCTGCAATCTTTCTCAGGGAAAGTGCGTTCCTAGGGGCGTTATAATTATTAGCGATAAAGGTCGCCGCCGGAGATAGATCACTTAAGACGGCCTGACGCGCTCCGAGTTTCGAAAAACTCTCCCACCCAGACTGAGAGGATCCGCTGCGCGCCTGCTTTATGGTTCCATCCCCGTCAACTACATAGCCGAGAGACTGAACCTCCGAACGATCTCCGCAAAGTTGCGCTGCGACTCCAGTCATTCCTGTTCCGCAGAATGCATCTAAAATCACGTCATTCGGCTGCGTATAGTGCAATATATAACGCATTATCGCCTTGTGGGGAACTTTAGTATGATACCCGTGAGCATTATATATTTTGTCATTCTTCCCCTCAGAGACATCTGCCGTGAAGGGTTCACGCGAGTATTTTTCCTCAGAATCATAGGGGCGGCCATATTGATGGACGAAATCGTTCAGCCAAGGGTTCGGGCACGCCGTATAATAAGGCGGATCTGACAGATTCAGGATGGCTTCATCTGATCCTTGCGGAAAGCCTTCCTGATTGCGGAACGCAGGATCCTTAAGCTTCTCAGCCAGCAAAACGAGGAAATGTTCCCGGCGCGCGATGTCGTTGGGAAAACTTAGGCCCAGGCATTCGACTTGCCCTCCGCCTTGCCGGTTTTCCATCGTCAGTTGGTCAGTCATTGGTTTATCTCTTTTCGGAATTGGTCGCTCGGATCACTCGACGACGAAGCGCAGCTTGGTCGTGTCTTTGCCCTTGCAACGGTCGTTGAGGAAAGACTCGAAGCGTTTGCGAAGATCCTCGGGCGTCGCCGGCGATCCGCCTTGCAAGAGCGCCTGCCTGATGTCCGCGCTGCTGACGTTGATCTTTTCAAGCCCAGAGAGCGCCTCCTGTACGGCAGCGACAAACTCAGGTGTCACCGGATCCGGCAGGCTCTTGGACGAGATGAATTCGTCGACCAGGCGGCGAACCGCAGGCTTCAGAAGATCGAAGTTTTCCTGGATGGTCGGATCGTCGAGATTGTCGAGCAGAGTCTGCGCCCAGCCGTCGATAAGCCGGTCGAGCTCGTCATCGAGCTGCTGCAGGACATTTGCAGCCGGAAGCAGGTCGCCTTGCTCATTCGCGGGCCGGAAGCCGCAGTGCGGACAGACTGGGCCGGCCGAAAGCTCAGACTCGACGAGCGAAGCGCAGCTCTTCAGCTTGTCCAGCTTCTCCTCGAATGTCGTGAGCTGGCTCGTCGGCATCAAGGAGATGCCAGCCAACGCCCGTACGGCGATTAGCCGCGGATCCTTGCGCAGCGCGGTTTTAGTCTTCTCTTCCGTGACCCCTAGCCGCGACTTGCTGTGCAGCCCGACATAGGCCGTGATGTAATCCTTTTTCAGCTTGCCCAGCGTCTGCCGGTAGTCCGCCGCGTGATGTGCTGTCCTGTCTGCTGCGAGCTGGCCGAGAACCTCCTTACGAGTATCCTGAGCTAGGCGAACCCATGCATGGTCTGCTGGCAGAACCATCTCGGCCTGCGACAGATAACTGGCCGTAGTGCCGAGCTCGGCGACCAGATCCAGCATTCCCTCAACAGCCTGCAACACCTCTAGGTTCTTTTTCTGCGCGGGGATATCGTCGGAGCCAATGCGAAGGTTCTTGAGCTTTCCGACGGTGTTGTAGGGAGCCAGGCTCTCTGAGAAGGCTTTCAGCGCATCAAGCTTGGTGCGCCAATCCTGGATCTCCTCTTCCCGCAGCAGCGGCTGACCCCAGAAACTCAGCCGACCGGACATGTCCGTCGCGGCGCTGAGCACGCGCCGCGTCAGCTTACCGACCTCCTCCTGGAGAAATTTGACTGGCTCGTCTGAGCCTTGCGTTGCCTGCTGCGCCAGACCGGGCGGCAACCCCAGCATCTCGAAGAGTGAGCGCAAAACAGCAACGTTGATCTCTTTCGGCGCCTCGACATGTTTGAACTGCTTCAGCTCGTCGAGCTGCCGCTCGGCAAGCAGCGTAATCTTTCCGGAATCGATCTTGTCGCCCGTGACCGCCAGTACAATGTCGCCAGCGTAAACAAGTCCACCCAGCACAGCGACGAGGAGATCGGGCTCAAGCCTGAACGTGATCGGTGCAAAATACTCGACTTCGGCTTCGCCGCTGATGAGCTCTGACCGGTTCAGGACCTGGCCATGCCCCTTAGCTTTCAGCCGAGCGAGGACCTCTTGCGCATACCGAGACTGGGTCGGATCAATGCGATCACCGTCGAGCATTTCGAGACCGTCTAGGATTACGACGGCATCCTTCGTTCGATTTCCACCTGCCAGCGCGCGCAGCGCATTTCCGATCAACTGCTTGCGGTTGGCTTCAGTGACCAGCGCCGAGAAGATCGGATATTCGGGGGCTACCTCGGCAAACTGATTGCTTAGCGCCAAACCCGAGATGACATTCACAACGTCACGGAAATTAATGCGCTCGTCAGGCCCCAGGCGCGCCTTATCACGAAGCGAGACCCCCTTGGTCCACTCCTGCAGGGTTTTGCTCTTGCCCTGATAGGTGACCTCAAAGGCCGCCATCTGCTTTTCCTGCAGCCACTTGCTCATGTCCCGCAGGGCGTCTTTGGCCTTATCGAGGTACACTGTCTTCGCACCGCCGCTGGCGGTCGAAGCGAGCTCCTGCGCCGCAGCGTAGAAGGAGAGATGGCGCTTGATCGCCTCATCCAGGCCCTTCAAGCGGAAGAAGACCTCATCCCCCTTGGTGTCATCCCTGAAACGCGGAGGTTCGAAAGGCTGGATGAAATAGATATAAAAGTCGCGCTCCGGCTGGGCAGTGGGCCGATCGTTCGGGGCGCCGAAGAAGAGATACCCGCTGCGTTCGACACGGCGTTCTTGCCATTCGATCTGGTATTGCCAAATCTGATGCCCGGTTACGTAGGCAGTGTCGTCGGTCCGCTCCATAAGCTGACGGATCGCGCTGTAGTAAGCACGATCGAGCGCATCGTCTGACAGCGCCTCCGCACGCTTCTCGATCTGAGCATCGTAGTCGACGTCCTTTTTCAGATCGAGATAGTACTGCTCGGTATCCGCAGCCTTGGAAATGAATTGACCATTGACCGTCTTCAGCGTCTCCCGCAGCACAGTCTGCACGAGCGAGAGTAGGTCAGCTTCAGGCTCGCCGCCCATGTCTTCGATGCCGGGCTGGAACAGGCAAAGCGTATCGCGAAGCTCTTCAGCTGTCGGCCCGACCGGAACGTAAATGTCACCGCCGGTGGTCAGCCGGTGGACCGACAAACCATCGATGATGCGCAAAGCCATCGGCTTGTACGCAGGCCTGGTAAATGCCTTCGAGACACGCTCCGAAAGAACTTCGGAGACTTTCAGGACGGGCCCGATATTCGGGTCTGCGCGCAGAACCGAGTTGGACGTCACGGTCTCCCAGAACTTGTCATAGCCGATCAGGCCCGGTCGGTCTTCCGGCACCTGATCCTTCAGAATGGCCTGGATCTGGTCACGAAGCGTGACAAGGGCACCGCGCTTCTCGGTGAAGACCAAACGCTCGAAGGTTCCGATATAATCAGGGTGGACTGGGAACAGCCTGACATACTCGTCCATGCGCTCATTCATGGAGCCATAGAATTTCGCGAATGGAGTCAGATACGAGCGAATTTTGTCCTGCTGATCCGTGGTCTTCTTGAGAAGACGCTCAGCGACCACGAAACTGACGTCCTGCCGTGCCAGCAAGATCTGGGTGAAGCGATCCTTCACGCGCCGCAAGCTATCGGCAACGTGCTGGAAACGACTGCTATCGAAGATGGCCTCCTGGACCCCTGCCACGAAGCGGAAACGCAGGTGTTTCGCCACCTCTCCGATCTCGCGAAGGAAGGAAAGATCCAGAACGAGGTCGTGATCCTTGCGCGATCGCAGATATTCGAGGAACTCGTCCACCACCAGCAGCACACCGTGATTGGGATGGACCTCGGCAAATGCCGCCATCATCTCCTCGAAAGCAGCCTTGTTGTTGATGACCTTGTCAGCCGCAGGAAAGGAGAAGCTAACCCCCTGCTTGTCGAGGAAAACCTCAAGCTGCTGCGTGATGATGTCGCGCAACGACATCTGGCTGGAAATCTCGATCCGGTGAACCTTGAACTTGCCAGCGATCGCACTTGCTGCCTCGGCCACCTTGGGGTGGCGGATCATGGACACATAGTCCGCATCTTCAGCGACGAGCGAGAGCACGGACATGAGGTGAGACTTACCGGTCCCGTAGTTCCCGACTACGAGGACGCCCTTGTGGTCGACAGCCTCATCGAACGAAAGCTGGGGGATCATCTGCATGGCAATCCGCTCGGCCATGTCATCCGAGATAACGTAGGTCGAAACGAGCTTCTTCGCCTCATCCGGGCGGTTAGCATCCAGAAGCTGGATAACCGACTCGATAGGCTCAAACTGAATGAGATCGCCATACTGCATGGTCATCTCGGAAATTCCCTTCAAAGCTTAATTCAACTCGAATACGACAGCACCATCGAGTGGCACCTCGCAGTGTTCACGATGCCCCGTGCGGGCGTAGGTCAGTCGGCCATCCCGGAAATCACCTGGCCAAGCCGCCACTAGGGGACGAGCGTGAGCAAGCTTTCTCAGGACATCAAACGGATTTATGCGGAGATCTTCCTCAAAAAGTATCTCTATATTGTCGAAGATCGCACATTTTTCAGAACCATTCTGATCCATCAATTCCCGAAGCAAAGGCATAACTTCGGAACTTCTCTGAAGCGATGGAACTGGCAGTAGCTTACGCGACAATTCGATGCCGACGTTGACCCGGGGCAAGCCTTCGCTTTCGGCTAGACGCGACAGGATCTCAGTCTTGCCGCCGCCAGCGCTCGCAACCACGAGAATCAGCTTACTTTTCAATGTCGCCGCATCTTCAGCAAGTTGTTGCAACCGCTCAAGCATAGTGCGGCCCCTCTGGCTGAGACACGCTACCTACACGCATTCCCGAACGAATTGCTGCGGCGTTCAACAGCACGATCTGCTGATCCTGAGGGCGTCGCGCCGCAGGGTCCGTGTCCAATCCGAGCCGTTTGAGTGCGTAGTAAAGCATTGCCCGCCGGACCGGGATGATCGTCAGGCCGTTTTCCATGCCGTAGTCGAGCTCGATCGCCTTGCGCTGACCAGCGCTCAGTTCGGGATGTGGCGCAATCTGGAGATCAACCTGATCTTCCCAATCGCTATCGCCCAAAGACCGCGCATCAGCAGGCTTTGATGAGCGGGTATCGGTAATGCGCGAGAGAACAAAGTCCTTGAAGGCGCTGCTGCGTTGGCAATGCGCGCGAGCATGCCATCTGAACCCGTCAAACACCAAGGCATGGGGTTCGATCCACCGCCATGCTGGCTCGGGGGATGACATGGATTGATAGAAAACTTCGATCGCCTCGTGCCGCTTGATCGCCGTCACTATCGCCCGCAAGATTTTGGGCGAGACACCTCGAGCAGGCGTCGGAGCGCAGGCAAAACTTGGCAAACCCCCGATCCAACTGTCCTCGGCGGCAATGATGCCATCCGAAAGCGATCTGAGCTGAGAGAGATACTGGGCTGCGTCTGGCTGGTGGAACACGGGGCTGAAGGACGAGCTACGCACATACGTCCTGGCGCTCTTGTCGTAGACCATGTTTGCTTCGGCCAGGCCGAGATATCTGTTCAGATCCGTCGAAGCCTGATTGATCGAAACACCGAAAACGTCGATCAGGTCACTCCGGTTTACGTGCCCCTCCCAGAAGAGCCTGAATTCGATGAATTCGAGGCGGCTCTCAACCCCGCGCCTCAATCCCGAATCGCTATCCATTCCCACATCCCCCACGAAACTGGGCTAAACCAGTTTCTGTATGGGTAAGCGTAATGGATGCTTGATGACGAGGCAACGAGATTCGGAAGGCTGTGGCCTCGATTTCGCTAGCCTACCTAGGGTTAACTGCTTCTGAGCTCGCAAGAAATTCCGAAACTTTCTGGCAGGTTTTGCGGCGTGGCCTGCGCCCGTCCCTTAGGTCCTGAACGAAACGGGGATCAGCTACAACATGACGGCCGAAGGTGCTCGGCGACGTCTGGGTTTGCACCAGATATTCCTCGATCTGCTCCAGAAGCTCCATCACCGTAGACTCGCTTTACCCTTGCGTTCTTGTTATGTTCTTACTAGGAAGGCTTCCTAGAGTCTAGGATCGATTTTCCTAGGCGCCCGCGATAGGACTGGCAGTCATGGACGACGCACGAAGAGCCCTGGACGAGTTGATCCAGCAACGAGGAGTGAACTATTCCTCGGTTTCGCGCCTGCTGGGACGCAATGCCGCCTACATCCAGCAGTACATCCGGCGCGGCAGCCCGCGGCAGCTGGACGAGCAGGATCGCTCGGTTCTGGCGCGATTTTTCGGGGTCGATGAGAAAATTCTCGGTGCCCCCGCCCGTCGTTCAGGTCCGGTCGTCGAACTGGTCCATGTGCCTTTGCTCAATGTCGAGGCATCAGCCGGCCACGGCGCGCTCGCGGAAATGGAAGCCAAATCAGCGCAATTCGGCTTCGACGAGAAGTGGCTACGCCGGCTGACCGCGAGCAAGGCATCGAGCCTGTCGATCATCGCCGTGCATGGGGACTCCATGGAGCCCACCCTTCATGATGGCGACGAAGTCATGGTCGATCTCGGGGACGGCCAGGCACGTCTGAGAGACGGGATCTATGTCCTGAGGATGGACGACATGCTGAGCGTCAAGCGGATTGCCCTCGAACCGCAGGGCAAGCGCGCTTCGGTTCTGAGCGACAACCCGGCTTATCCGAGCTGGCGCGGTCTCGAGAAGCGGACGCTCAATATCGTCGGGCGGGTTCTCTGGTTCGGACGAGCACTCTAAGGGAGCCATATGATATTTGCCTTGCTTGCCGCATCCATCGTCGCCTCCGGTCAGACTTTCACCTGCACCCCGACCCACGTCTGGGATGGTGACGGTCCGGTCTGGTGCGCGGAAGGTCCTCACCTTCGGATCGCCGGCATCGCTGCGCGGGAAATGGACGGCACCTGCCGGACCAATCAGCCCTGCCCCGCTGCCTCGGCGATTGAGGCGCGCGATGCGCTGGTAAAGCTGATGGGCGGCGCGCGCGGAACGATCTCGACCGGTCATGTGGAAGTCAGAGGCCCGCGACTGACATGCCGCTCCGAGGGGGGCGCAGGCGGAAACAGGACCGCTGCCTGGTGCCGCCTGCCGTCAGGCGCAGATCTTTCATGCGCCATGATCAAGACCGGCACTGTCCTGCGCTGGGACCGCTATTGGAAAGGCCCGGCTTGCCGGTGAACAGCACCACGCATCTGACCGGCATCGTCGAGGGGGCGGCCAACGGGCCGGTGCTGCGAACCGATGGTGGCAGGACTTGGGAACTCGACAACACTCGCCAGGTACGCAAGTTTATCGGCTCTCGCGTCGAAGTGGTCGGGGAGCGTTCGGGGTTCAACGGGTTTGTCTGCGAACAGATATGGCCGGCCGATCAGCCTCGTCCGACAGCATTTAAACTCCGCATCGAATTCCTTCTTGCCGCCGCCTTCGTCGCCTATGGCCTCTACGCGACGGTTAGCGCGGTCGTCAGCACGCTAGGCTGATGCTCAGCGACTGGGAACTCTGGGCCTGCGCCAACCATGTCCTGCAAACCCACGGCGATCAGGCACCCGTCCATATCGCCGATCAGATTGGGGCCCTGGCACTTGTTGGCGACGAAGCAGGCATCCGGACATGGCAGGCTATCGCTGAGCGGATTGTCCAGCTGAGCTCCAACGCCTCTGACAAGCCACTGCATTAAGCGTCACCGACGAGACCGGCCGGGTCATCCGATTGGCGAGAGATCGCCAGGAAAGAGACAGGATTGCGCGCCTGCGCCGCCATCGCCGTCGCTTTCGATGGTGAAGCCGCGCATTCTTTCAACCAGATGACGAGCAAGATCGACCCTGGCGCTGCGTTGGGCGCGTGGATCATCGGCATTGAGACGCAAGAGCGTGTGCTCCGGCGCAACGGCCAGTGCGACTTCGAGATGCGTAAGGAGGATTTCGTCGGAGATTCGGGGCATGGGACAATGAGAACAAATAAAGAACTTGTCGTCAACCGGTAGAGTGCGGACGCATGGGGACAGCAGGTCGCTAGATGCCGATCTCGAATGGCTTGGTGATCGACCGGTCAAGCTCCGGTGGCTTGCGTTCCGGTGCAGGATCGACACGATGTTTGGCCTGCCCTTTGGACGCAGCGTCGCGGAGGAGATCAACCGTTTCCAGCGCAGAGCGCTTCATACCGGCATTGCGCTCGACCGCCGCTTCAAGCTTGCCAGCATTGTCGACATAGAGGGTGAGGCCATCGCGCAGCCGTGTGATCGTGACCAGAAACGTCTGCTGGTTGGCCAGATTGCGCTCGCGGCTGTCCATGACCGCAATGCCGCGATCGGAGGTCAGCCCCTGCGCCATATGGGCATTGAGCGCATAGGCGAGATCGAGACGGCGGAGCATCGGGTCGCCCTGCTCCAGCCTGTGCTCTGCGCCCAAGGATGTCTTCACCACGACAGCCTCTTTGTCGACTGCGACAACGCGGGCCTGGTCGGCATTGAGCAGGCCGCGCTGGTGATCAGTCTCTGTCCACCGGATCTTGTCGCCGGTGTAAATGTCGAGGGCGCGGGCTTCGAACAGGCGTAGCGGATCCTGCTCACCTTGCGGCCGTATCCGACCGGGACGAAACTCGAACTGGCGGCCGCACTCGTTTTCGAGCGTGACCCGCTCGCGCGCCACATCTGTTCCGACCACCCGGTACTCGCCTGCTGCAAGGCCCTGGCTCCGCTGACGCCGCGCGACCTCGACCACCATGCCGGGGGCATAGGTGCTCGCGTATCGCAGCTCCTCGCGGGTGACATTGACGCGCGACAGGGTCTGGAGCCGCATGGTTTCAGGACCGAGCTCCCCGCTCGCTTTAAGGCCGGTCTGCACCGCATCGTTCACGGCGGTGCGCAAGTTTCGGCCTGAGGCATAGATTGCGGTTGCCTCGCGCTCAGCGGTCGAAAGGGACAGCCAGGCTGCGGCAGCTTCGACAGCAGCATCGTTCCCAGCCTCGACTACCTGGGGTGCGAGATGGCGCATGGCATCCTCAATGCGCCCTTCTTGCGCTGCCTGTTGGGCTTCACGCAGGCCTTCGCTGCGCGCGCGAAGATTGGTGCTCATCACCGCAGTCTCGATCCCGGCCTGCTGCATCACATCGAACGGCTTGCCGGCATCAACTGCGCCAAGCTGCTTGCGGTCCCCAATGCTGGCAAAGCGGCCGAGTTCGAGCAGGTTGGCGAGGCGCACCAGCTTTTCCTTGTCGGCGTTGCCGACCATGGAGGCTTCGTCGAGCAACACGACACTGCCGCGCATATCGGCTCGGGCCTCGGCGAGGCGGTCCGTATCGGCCCCTTCGAGGAGATCGCGGTGCTGCGCGAGAAACCGCGACACCGTCATCGAGGGAATACCCGTATCCCGCTCCAGCATCTGAACCAGCGTGTTTTGCACCGCGAGCCCGAGCACGGCCCTGCCCTCCTCGCGCAGAATGTCCGCGACGGGTTTGAGGACCGTGCTCTTGCCTGCCCCGGCAACGCCCTGGATGGCGACGATGCGGTTGTTCGACCCAAGCAGCAGGCGCCCCGCCCCTTCCTGTCCGGCGTTCAAGGTGAGCCCGTACTTGATCTGGGAGAGTGCCTGCAGGCGGGGCCCGGCAAGGTCGGAAGAGACAATCGCCGGAGCGCCGCCGCGCCCGCTTTCGACTCCGGCGATGATGCGCTGCTCCAGACTGACGGCGTCGCGGGTGGTCAGCAGGTCCCGGTCTGCGCCCCTGCCCTTCTCCAGATATCCTTGGCGGAGCAGTTGATCGACGCGATGCTCGACCGCGGCAAGCGATGTAGGGAGCGAAAAGCCAAGTGCGGTGCGGTAGATCTCGGTGCGCGTGAATGCCGCTTCCCGCTCGCCCAGATGCCGGACAGCCGAGGCGACCGCATGAATTGCGGCGACCTGCTCGACACTGCGATTGGTCAGCCGGGCAGGTATCAGAGGATCACCTTCCCGCAGGCCCAGACGCTCGGCAAAGGAAGTTGCGAGGGCCTGAGCATGGCGGACAAGCCCGCGCATCGTTGGACCGATGCCGGCCACATTCCCAAGATCCTGTGCACTGCGGCTGTTGGCACTTGCAATGATCGTGGCGGGATCAAATCCAAGCCTGGCGGACGTTTCCTGCCACTGCTGTGTAAGCGCATCGCGATCCTCGATCCGGCCCTTGTTAGCCCGGGTCATCAAGGTTGCGGCATCAAGGACGCTCGGCCCTGAGAAGTTCATTTGGGCTGCTGCCTCCAGGATCTCTGCACGCCGGGAACTGAATGCATCGCGCACGGCCTTGGGCACTCCGACCGCCTCGAAATTGCCGTGCTTTCCGAACTCCCCAACCTCGTAGCCGAGCTTCTCTACGCCCAACCGAAACCGGGCCATTGTCATGGCATTGAGCAAGGTGTTGTGCTGCCAGAGCTTGTCGTTGCGCAGCGCCCGCCATTTGCCGTCAGGCCCCTGGGTCACATTGGCAACGACCGCATGGAAATGCGCATTGGGTTCCTGGTTACGGTTGGTGTCATGCTGGAAGAGCGCGATCGCGAGGTTACCGGTTTGGACGGCTCGTTCCTTGCCCCGAACCTCCATCCTGGTCTCAGCGAGGTTCTTTTCGGCCCAGCGCAGGGTTTCTCGGACGGCTGACGAGTAGGCATCGAGGATCCGTTTGTCGCCGCCCACCAGAGCGAGGACCGACCAGCTTTTCGGCATCGAAAAGGTGAGGTCGGTCCCCGCGCGGTGCACCCGATTGTCACTTCCAACCCGGCTACCATCCGGCAGCATTCCTTTAAGGACTGCCTCGAACTGCTGCGCATCCACGGCCCCAACCAGCCCCAGGGCGGCAGCGCCTTTACCCAGCCATTCGCCGGAGCGATCAGCGTCTGCGCGCGTGTAGTAGTTGTCGGCAGCAAAGTAATTGGCCGCGCCGCCTGCGGTGCGGACATTGGCTACCGACAGCATCGCTTGTCCCCTGAGGCTGCGGCAATCGGCGACATGATCACATCTCCATGTCGCCGAGGTCGGGACCCGGGATTGGCGGCGGTTCCTGCTCGCGCAGCCCATCCTCGAGCATCAGCTTGCGCGCTACTGCATCGCTGGGTCGTACGCTCTTGGGGCCATCCGGCTTGCCCTCTTGCAGCGGATTTGCGTCCGGTGTTCCGGCTCTAGCAGTATCCTTGGGAGTGGCCGGCTGCTCCTGCGTCGGGGTGGTCTCGCCGGTAGGCAAGAGCGGGTGGGCGGAGGGTCCAGCCTTTTTCGGCCTTGCATTAGTTCGGGTGTTCGGACCATCCCGGTTGGCGCTGCCCGCCTTCTCTTTCCCGGATCGGGCTGCTCGCTCCTGTTGCTTCGGCGTCTTGCCCGTTGTGCTTTCAACGGCCCGCTGCAAATCCTTTGCGGTCGCTTCGGGCTTCTGCCTCGGCCCGGATTCCGGCGCTTTGCCGAGAGCCAGTTCTCCCTGCTTGGGCACGACCGGCTTCCCTGCCCCGTCGTCGTTGGCGGAGGGATGTTCATTGCCCGCCGATGCTGCGGATGGCTCAGACTGCTCCGCCGGCCGCCGGGGCTCAACGACGCGTCCCTTGGGCCCTTCCTTCACTCTTGCGATGAAGGTCTCGGCCCGCTTGGGACGGTCGACGGGAATGAGCTTGACGGGCGCGGCAGGGAAACCATCGGGGAACTTGATGTACCCGGACAGGCGCGGCAGGTTCATCAGCTGGTCGGGCAGTAAGAGCGGTTCAATGTGCTTGCGCGGGGTCAGGCTGACCGCATCACGTGCATTGTTGTACCCGTAGGTATAGCCCTCCTCCATGTCTCGGACCTGGCGATGTCCTATGAAGTCGGAGCACCAGGTTGCCGTTTCGCGGTCGGCAGTTCCGAGGATCAGTTTCGTCCGGGCCAGCGATGCCAGCGTCATAGCCATGTTCTCGCCGTAGACTTCTTTGAGCTTGGCATAGGCGTGAAGGCCAAGGACAATCGCGCCGCCGAAATTGCGCGCCGTCTGCAAGCCTTTTTCGAGGGCTGGCAGGCGATGCAATGCCCCCAGTTCATCAACGAAGAACCAGCACTTGAGATCGCGCGTGCGAGGCATCGTCATCAGCGTGTTCATCGCGGTGTCGAGCCAGAGTGTGAGCAGCTGCGCGCAAACACTCATGTCGACATAGCGGGCCGAAATGAACAGGATCGAGCCTTCGCTTCGGGTGCTATCGGCTCCGTCCTCAATCCACTCGCGGACCGAGAAACGAGGACCTGCAGTCGGCAGCAGCTTGAGCGCCTTGGCGTTGACGTTGAAGACGGCCCGGATCGACTCCGCCATGCGGGCGGCTTCCGGCGCGGTCAGCGGATCGGCGATCGTTCCGCGCATCATGGCATGCACGCGCGACAAGTCCGCGGTCATCAGCTCGCGGGCAAGGGCATCATTGGTTGCCCTGCCTTCCGCCACGAGCTTGAGGCAGAATTCGACGAACAGGGCGCGGGCAGCGATCACCCAGAACTGGGCTTCCCCGCCCCCGTCATGGGGCACGAGGGCATCGGCAGCGGCCCAGAATTCGCCTTCGGTGCGGCATTCGTCGAAGAGACTCCACTGGGGGCAGCGCGCATCGAGCGGGTTCAAAATGATATCGCAATGGGCGGCATGGAAGTGCTCGATGAAGGCACCGGTCAGATCGAAAACCACGCAGCGCTGGCCCTTGGCTCTTGCCTCCGCAATCATGTCCGAGATCGCCATGGTCTTGCCCATGCCGGTCGTGCCAATGAGCATCGCGTGGCTCTGTTCAAGGCGCCAGGGATAGGCCACCGTGGCGATATGCGATGGCCGGTAGGGAAAGACCCGGGCGATCTCTCGCGGCAGGCTGAGCCGCCACTTCCAGCCCATAGCGGAATCGAGCTCACGGGTGCGCTCGCGCCGGTTGTGGTTTGTGAGTTCATCGACGAGCTCGGGAAGCGTGACAAGCATGGCGCCGCGCTCGTGTTTGCGTTCCTTGGAACGACCACCGAACCGCTCAGCAAACCAGTAAAAGACGGCAAAGGCAGGGACCAGCAGGAGCCCCGATCGCCACAAGGCACTGGTCAGAAGATCTGTCAGCTTATCCCACGCATGGACAACCGGTGGATAGTGGTCGAGCTGTGCAATAGGAAACTGAATGGCGGCGCCGAAGGCGGTTTCCAGCGTGATACGCTTGGCGGGATCGAACTCCATGAAACCGTAGATGGCGGCATAAATCCGCATCCAGACAAGGTAGACTTCGTGGTCGGTGAGCCCTGCCGAAATAGTCCACCAGGATGTCCATGAGATTACCAGCGCGGCAACGATCATTGGGCCCTTGAGACCTGCCGCGAACATGAAGCTGAAGTGTCCGAGCAGCTGGCTGCCGCGCGTGAAATTGACGAGGTTACGCTTCATCGGAACCTCCCTCGCCGGTAGCGGTGGTGAGGCCGAGCTCCTTGCATTTGCGAACGTAAGCCTGGTGCGCCCGACCGCGCAAAGCGTGGTCGGGGTGCCCTGCCAGTAACGCATCCACACCGACCATGAGGAAGACCGAGCGGCGGGAAATGCGTTCGATGGAAGCGTCGAGCCGGGAGGCAAGATCGTCCTCGGCGCAGGCATTGGCGAGCAAGGCACGAACCCATTCGCTCATGCTGATCCCCTTGGCTTTGGCGGCCTTGCGGATCAGCGAGCTAAGCTCGCTGGAGATGTAAACCTGGAGACAGATTGGCCGTGTCATGCACGGACTCCTTATGGTCAGGAGCCCGGTCCACACTGCGAAAGGCAGGATCGACACTAAGTCAGATTTAAGAACATGTCAAGAACATCAAGCTTGGCGAAATTCCGCCATTCGCTGCGCTACTTGGGTCAAATCCACGTAGCTCCCCTCGCCCACGTCATTTTTGACGGAGAAGCTGCCATTCCAGCATCTCCCACACAAATATCTGTATTTATATGGTTTATCGCCCAATTTTCCTGCGACCGGTCGCGTAGGGTGTGCTCCCCAGTCCCCAGCTGCGAGGACAGGAACCAGCTATTGAGCCTGTAACGGATGATGCGGTCTGCGATGTCGGTTCGGCCGGTCGCTCCGCAGGTTGTCGATACCTCGGATCCTAATAGGCACAGACGGGATCGATGCCTATGATCCGGGCATTACCCGGGGCAACAAGGAAGCACGGCATGGGCCAAGTCACATTGAGTGCGACACCGAAGGGCAACGGCTTCCAGGCGACAGTCACTTACCCGAACGGATTGTCGATCAGTTCTTCCGAGGCTTTCCCGACGCAGGCAGAGGCAATCGAGGCCGCAGCGTTGAAGGTCCTGGATATGCCGGAGCGGCTCACCGATCTCGACCGTTCCGATACCCCCGACTGAAGCTTGCGACCCGCCGTCCCGTCCCGGCTGAGAGATGCCGAAACAGTCTGCGAGCAAAAAGAAAGGAGGAAGCCCTGACGGACTTCCTCCCAAACCGGCGGATCAGAATTCATCACTGAGACGGCCCGGAACTGTGTCGATTACCCTGTCCAGCATGGCCTTGGGCAAGGCGCCATAGTCCCCTTCATCGACCGCGATGTATCCGGCCTCGTCATCGGTCAGGACATACTGCGTGTAGTAGCTGTGAAAGGACCGGGCATGGGCCTGATCCAGTGCGGCAACGAAGGCGGCCTGATCTGCCTTGAGACCGGCATCGGCAATGTTCAGCGAAGCGTACATGATCTTTCCTCCTGATGTTCGATGCGTCGCATCAGGGATTGCGAAAGATGTGGGTGACGGGCTGGGTCAGGGACCGCGTCAGCGGCCGCGAAGCGGCGATGGGGGCAACGATTTTTGCCGGGCTTGCCCGGTAAAAATGGTGGGGCCCCGTCGTCCTTGACGCAGCCCCAAAACCCGCATCAGACTTGGTCTTTCTGCGAGAGAGACCTCTCCAACGTCAGCGGGGAAGCGCACCAATCGCCGCACAAACCATTTTCCTACATGCGTCCGGAATGCCAATATCGTCAGCGGAGGGGACCAACGGCCAGCAAGAAGGAAACCCTATGGCCAGGTCCAAACCCACTGCGCGCGATGCGCTGAAGAAGCTGCGTGAACAGCGTGCGAGGCTCGAAAGCGAGGAAGCTCGTCTTCGCGAAGAGGCAGCGACCGAACTCGGCAGGCTGCTGATCGAGTGCGGCGCCGAGACGATCGAACCGGCAAAACTGCGCCAGATCGTGCGTGCATCGATGGCACTCGGGATCGACGAAACGCTGAAGCGGATCGCTGCCGCTTAAGGCCAACCCAGCGGCGGCAAGGGGTTCGATGCCCCGCGTCGCCGCATCGCCCCAGAGCAAAAGAAAAGGCCCCGATGGCGTCTACCACCGGGGCCTTGTCTTGGGGCAAGGACATTCAGTCCTCGTCGATATCGGGAGCGCCCTCGTTGCCGCCAGAACGGCCCTTGGTGAGGAAGTCGACCTTGTCGGCGATGATCTCGCAGCCGTAGCGCTTGGTGCCGCTCTGATCTTCCCACTGGGTGTAGTGGATGCGCCCCTCGACCGTCACGAGCTGGCCCTTGGTGCAGTACTTGGCGACGTTCTGGCCAAGGCCGTTGAAGCAGGTGATCCGGTGGAATTCGCTGTCCTTGGCGGTGTAGCCGTTCTCGTCCTTGTAGGTCTTGCCATCCTTGCGGGCGGGACGGTCGGTCACGACCGAGATCGAGGTGATGCTGGTTCCGCCCTGGGTGGTGCGGGTTTCAGGGTCGCGAGAGATGCGGCCAACGAGGATAACGAGATTGGTCATGGGCTTTCTCCTGATCGAGCATTCCGGGTCCATCCCGGCTGCAAACCCGAGCAGAAGCGCCCCGCGGCGAAGCGCACCGGAGGGGAACCCGGAACTGGTTCGGGTGGTGCGGGCAGCCGGGCAATGCCCGGCAACTCGGCCGGACCTGATCCGGGTTGCGCGTCTCGACGGGGGGTGATTCAGGGACAGGTTTGTATCGAAGCCGGGTGGAGCTGGATGCCGTGAACAGGTTTGCCCTGCCTCGTTTCCCTCCGGTCTTGGTCGGATCATTCCCCCGCTAGCCCTCCACCGGAGAACCCCTTCCTAGATCACGGTACGGACCGCTCCTCCAGCAGGTGGCCTGGTCCTGGACGCAACTGCTTCGCCGAGGACAGGCATATCGATTGTCACCCCTTCAGCGCGGTCCAGAGGGTTGCCTCGCAGCATCCAGGCCTGCGGCGTGATCAAGCGCGCCCAGTCAGCAAAGGAGGGGATCGAGCCCAAGTCTTCGCGCACGTGCTGCTCGCCGACCAGACGCACCGGAACGACCCGGCCATCGGCATTGACGAGGGTCTCGCCGAAGATCGCCTCCAGCATGAATATCCCCTCGGCATGGTGCCGCAGCGCGCGGTGCCGAGGGTCTGCCAGGATTGCCTTGGACTGGTCGAACCACTGGTGCAGCGGGAGATAGTCATCGACCGTGCCGCCCCATTTCCGGACCGACGAGAGGGCGTGGTAGTAGCAGTGCGCCATGCCTGGTCTCCTAGAGCTCGGTCGAGTGATCATCGGTCGCGGTGAAGCGCAGGCTGCAGTCGAGCACGAAGGTCGCTTCAGGCACATCGATCACGAGTTCGCCGCAGGCACCGTCGTTGATCTCCCAGCCAGGGTGATGACGTTCTAGCGCCAGATAGGTCAGCTGCTCGAGAGCCTGCCCGAGTGAGTGCAGCTCTGCGGAACCGGTAGGATCAGCTTTGTCAGCTTCGCTTTCCTGCAGAGAGACATCAGGGCACGCCATCCCCGCACCGGCTGCATCGAGGCAGACACATTCCTCGACCGCACCGCTGTCGCCGCAACCGTCAAAGCGGATTTCGACGCGGGCGATGCCGGCTTCCTGCAAGCGCGGGAGAATGACGGTCTTGAGCTGCTGAATCTCTTCGACCACCTGCGTCTGCCGCTCGGCCTGGCGAACGGCAAAATCGGCCATCACGGCCTCGATATCGATCATGGAATGCCTCCTGTAGAAAGGAGCCAACGACCATCCGCTGGCTCCAACCGACAGGCGCACGCCTTTCCTCTGATGGACGACGCCAGCGCCGATCCGGCGCTGGCGCGAAGACCGACAGGGCCTTAGTCGGTCCTGGCCGAAGTGTTCTTCGGATTGGTGCCGAGGGGCCCGCGGCGATCAACAACGGTGATCCGCCGAGCCTTGGCGTCGATCACCAGGCGTTCGAGTACGCCATTGCCCGGGAACGCGATGACGTAGCGCGGGTCGAGCGAGAGCATCCGCTCGTTGCGCTTGAAGCCGGCACGGGTGCCCAGGCGCATATCGAGCGAGAACGTCACCTGCGGAATACCGCGACGTTCAGCCCAGCTCGATGCCAGACGGTCGACGCCCTTGGTGTCGCCGCCATGGATGAGCACCATGTCCGGCACGCGGTCGCGAACCTTGTCGAGCGTGGCCCAGACATTGTTGCCGAAGGTCAGTGCATCGTCTTCGGTAGCATGACGGGTGCGCCCGCCAGCGAACACGACCGGGGTTCCTTCGGGCACGGCCGCACGGCGCTTGGCTTCGGCACGGGCGCGCAGGAAATCCCGGCCTTCGACGAGCGCGGACGTCAGCATGGCACTGTGGTTGAAGCGCGAGCTGGAGACCGGCTTCCAGGAGGAACTGAACTCGTTGAGGTATAGGCCTGCAGCGACTTCGCGCATCTCTTCGAGCGCCAGCATCGCGCTTTCGGCGCACTGCGCCCGCTCGACCTGGGTCTCGAGTTCATGGGTGTGGACCTCGGATCCGTCAGCCGTCGCAATAAGCGCTCGGACCTCGTCGGTCGCCCGGTCAAGGGCAGCCGACTTGCGCTCGGCGGAGCGGTGAAAGATGTTGACGAAAGCCCAGCCGAGATCCTCGGCGTCAGCTTCGAGAGCTGTCCCGGACACCATGGCGAAAAGATCGGACCAGACCGCTTCGAGGGTTTGGACGACAGCCTCCCGGACCGGGAAATCGCTTGTCGATACGGGGGCAGGACCGATGGAAAAGCCGGCGAGATCGAGCCCGGCGAGTTGATCGGCGAATGACGTGTGCATGGGAAGTCCTCCTGACTGGCGTGAGGCCGACGCACCCGTTCATGGCTGCGCCAGCGAGAGCCCGTCAGGGCCAGCATTGAGGCAGGGTTGCGCACCCGTAAGGGGAAACCCGGCTTGGCGGGCTGGCGCGGGCAGGCCTTGAGCCCAAAGGGCCAAGGCCCACACGGGCCCGACCAAGCCGGGTTGCGCAAGACTGGCGGCTGGCCCAGGGCCTCTCTCGCATGGCACCAGGCCATGGGCGGTCGGAACAGATCCATTGGCAGGGGCACGCCCTATGCCTCATCCATGCACCGCGCCCGCTCGGCTCAAGCCGCTCGCTTGGCGTAGACACCCTCTCCGTTCGACATATGCCCGAGACAGTCATATTCGCCGAACATTGCATCGAAACGGGATGCGATCTGCGACAGCCAGCGCTGTGCCCGCGGTGAGCGGGCCGTGCGCCAATCGGCGTCCCAATAGGCGCCGTCATCGCGTTCGACGATCCAGACGGCCACCAGCCCGCCGTAGACCGATACGCCGAAATCCGCATAGGCATTGCGCATGAGGATCCGGTCCTCCCGGCCGCGCCAGCCGTCATGCGGGATCAGCGACGGGAAGGCTCGGCCGGCCCGCTCGCGCAGGTCGTCGCGCAGCCACTCGTATTCGAATTCCCAGTCGTCCTCGGCTTCGACCTCGAGCACTGTGAAGGCGACGATTGCGCCGCTGGGATAGCTGACCGATCGGCCCATGATACCCTCCTTCAGGCCGCGAGCGCAGCGTCGTCTGACGCGTCGTCAAACTGTTCGGCCGTGATTCGCCCGCCGAGCCTCAGCAGCAGGGTCGAAGCTTCCTCGGCCTTGGCAGCAGCGGTCAAAATGGCGCGATCGTCATCCTTCAGAAGCTTGAGCCAATGCTCGATATAGCTCGCATGGCTGTCGAGATGTGTGACCGGCAGGCCCAGCTCAGCGCCGAGCATGGCGCTCGATAGCTCGGCTACCAGTTCTTCGGCGGCATAGGCCGCCGTGCCGAAGCGGTTCTTAAGGTCACGCCCCAGGCGGCTGCCATGGCCGGTCCAGTGCGACAGCTCATGGGCGAGCGTGGCATAATAGTGGTCGAAGCCGGAAAACAGGCTCGTCGGCGGCATCGTGACACGATCCGCAGTCGGTTCGTAATAAGCCTCGCAGCCCTGGTGGCGCAGATTGACGGGGATGGCGGCGAAAAAGGCGTCAAGCTCAGCCTCACGCCCCGCAGGCTCGACCAGCTCCAGCGTTGCAGCCGGATGGAAGCGGTCGGGCAGACCATCGACCTGATCGGCATTGAAGACCGGGTAGGCCTTGAGCACCCGGCGGGCCTCGTCGGTCTTTTCGCCGGTATCGGGAGCCTCCACCTCCTTGGTGTAGCTCTTGTAAAAGATCGCAATGGTCGACTTCTCGCCTTTGCGGACCTGGGCGCCGAGCGACTTGGCCTGGTTGTACGTCATCCAGAAGGGCGAGGCATAGCCGCACATATCGGCGACCATCCACAGCCAGAACACATTCATGCCGCGATACGGAATCCCGCAGGCCCGCAATGGGCGCGAAACGGGCACGCCGCGCCAAGGCTTGATCCACGGCTTGGTGCCAGCCTCCAGTCGAGCGATGATTTCCTGGGTAATGCGGGTAGCGGGCGACAAGCCGCCGCTCTGCCCTTTGCGATAGGCCATGATGGTTCTCCTGATCTTGGCATCTGGACAATCGGCGACGGGTTCGCCGGTCCGTGCCGCAGGTCCCAAAGCCTCCTCTGCTCTTCTTCCAAAAAGGAAGCGGCCCTCCGGCGTTAGCCGAAGGACCGCTTCTCGAGGTACGAGTGGCCTTACCTGTCAGGAGGAGGTCAGGCGGCCAGCTCGCGGGGGGACTGATGCTCGGTGTCGACGCCTGGCTCAGCGTCAGTGGGGTCAATCTCGGGGTCGCCAGCCTCTGGCGGAGCGGAGGTGAAGCGCATGACCTCAGGCACCCAGGCCAGAGCCTTCTCGCGTACTTCGACTTCGGTAATGTAAGTGCCGGCGAAGACACGCTCGGCGCTCATCGCGAGATCACCCTTCTTGACCGAGGCAAAGCGCGAGGAAAGCTCGAGACCGCCGACATCGGTCAGCGCATCAAGGATCACCTGCTTCGACACCCGGTCGAAGTAGTTGGTCGCCGTCGGTCGCCACCACTGCGCCATGTCGATGCCGATCAGGCTGCCGAGGTGGTCCTGGAACGGCAGCTGACGCTCGCCCGTCATGTTGAGGCTCGCCTCAAGCGACCGGGCTACGACATAGCCGAGCCAAGCGGCGCGGCTGTCATCGGACAGCGCGCGAAACAGGTCGAAACGAGAAGTCGCATCGGTGCCCGCACGCCAGCTTTCGTCGAGATTGGACCTGAGCTCGGCAAGCGCGCTGCTGGCCGGAGCATCCTTGGCTTCGAAGCCGATGATCGGGCCTGCCGGAAGAGGCGCGCGCAGCGTGGTCGCAGCCCGCGCCCGCCAGTCGTGGGTATCGGCATCGGCCAACGTGAAGACCATGATGTCGAGCGCAAGCCCCGGGTCAGAGGCAACATGCAGCGCAAGGACGTCGCGACGCTGCATGGCGAGCTCATCGACCAGGCGCTTGGACAAGGTGGTCCGGCGCTTGTCCGAACCTTCCTCGCCAGCAACGACCTCGATCCCGCTGTCGCCTGCATCAGGTTCAGCCTGTCGCTCGCCGTAGAATACGGGCTGGAGAACCGGCGTGCCATCGCGAGAGAGGACCAGGATCATCCCCGCTTCGGCCTTGAGTTCGGCCGCGATGACTGGCGGGCGTGCGCGGATTTCCTGGCATTCGCGTTCGATGGCCTCGATAGCCGCTTCGGCCGCCGTCACGGCCTCCGCGGCACTGTCCTCATCTTCGAGGATCGCGGCATGCTCGTCATAGGAGGCATCGAGCTCATCGAGCCTCGCCAGTTCCGCCTCGGTGAGCGGCGCCGGTTCGGCAGGAAGCCGGGCCAGCCCTGCGACCAGATCGTGGCTGGCATAGGGATCGAGCGTGGGCTTGACCCAGGCGAGACCCTGCTCGGCGGCCAGAGTTTTCGCCTCCTCTTCCATCTTGGCTGTGGCGAGGCTCTCGAGTAAGGCGACATCCACCCAGGATTCGCTGTCATCGTCATCGAACAGTTCGCGTTCGACCCGACCGCCGGCAGTGATGTAGGCGTCGCGGCCAACGAGGCGGGCGCGCGGATCGCTGCCCCGTACGGTCCCGGACAGGACCATTCGCCGAATGCTGTCGGGATTGGGCGCATAGTAAGCCGAGGTAACCTGCTCGAAGACGCGGGCCTGGATTTCCTGGTCCGAGGTCGCGCCAAAGGCTTTGGCGATGTCGAGAGTGATCTGGCCCGATGCCAGAGCCTCGAACACGACTGGCGCAAGCGTCGCGAGGCGCAGACGACCCTCGACGAAGCGGACGGTCAGGCCGAAACGGCGGGCAACATCTTCGACAGTCGCACCGCCTGCCACGAGCGCGGCAAAGGCCTGGGCTTCGTCCGCTGGGTTCATGGCCAATCGGTGGAAGTTTTCTGCCAAGCTGGTCTCGACCGCTGCCTCCGCACTGTCTTCGAGCACAAGGCACGTGACTTCGTGATCGCGGGCGAGGATCTTTTCATCCGTGAGCGCGAGCATTGCGCGGCGGCGGCGCTCGCCGGCTTCGACCTCGAACTTGCCCTTCGCGGCAGGCCGGACAATCAGATTTTGCAGCAGCCCATGGGCTGCGATGCTGGCCTTAAGCTCAGCATCTGCTGCAGGATCACGGTGACGGCGGACATTGCGGGGAGATTGAACGAGCTTGTTCAGCGGGATCGACTTGATCATGGGACACACTCCTGATTGTGAGCCCAGTGCATCGACCATCGACGCCCAAATGGCTCAATCAGGGCAAAGCCCACTCCCCTCTAATGCGTTTGCTGCGGATATCCTGATCGGCACGGACAATGACCGATGGGGATGGTTGGGACAATCCTGCCGCTCCAGAGCGATAGGTCGAACGGCAGAAACTGCCAGCAGCCGGCATCCAGCGGTTGCCTAACCGGCATCGCAGATTAACATAAGGTGGGCCGTCATCCGTCTGTCAGTTTCGTCTTTATCAGAGGCGAGAATGCGGAGAGCAAATTTGGCGTTTGCTGGCTGACTCCATCAACAAGGTTGCGCTTTTTCGCTCAACTAGGTTCCGTAGACACAGGCAGTGTGGGAGAATTTCTCCGTCGTACCGTCCGGGCGATTCACCCAAAAACAGCGCGTCCCGAAATCTGCCGTGCGAACACTAAAATGTGTTATGCCGCAGCCGATTTTCATACCGGCATCTGGATGCCGGTCGAGGGCGGCGCGAAGAACGACTGCATCGCTGGCGCTTACCTTGTCGCCCAAGTCGTAGCGGTGTAGCATGGCGTTGAGATAGGCGACAGCATCTCCTCGCTTCACGAAGTGCATCGGCCCGAGATCTATTGGCTTAGCGGGCATCCAAGTTTCTCCCCTAGATCTGCTCTCCGACCGCTGCCCCATTATCGTCTAGGGGTAGCAGTCGCTCGCGCAGTTCCCGAACGATTATCAGTGGAATATCCATAGCTTCGAGCTGATCGCGGCGTTCGGCGACCCAAGCTAGACAGTCGTTTTTGCTGAGATCATCCCTCGCGATCTTTTCATAAAGTGCGACCGCGCTCATGCGGGAAAGCCCAAGTTCCATGAGCGACAACAGCGTTCGCGACGAGACGCCGAATTCCAGCTGCGTTCCGATATCGAGGTCATGCTCAATCAGATCGTCGCGGCCGATCTCGCGCAGGTGCATATGAAGCACATCCATATAAGCTGAGAAGAATTTGGGAGCCTTGAAGCGCGCGATCTGTTCAACGAGATCCATCGTGTCGCGAATAAGGGCAGGTAGCCGATAGCTCCTACCGACGCTTTGATGCCATTCGATGTTCCGACGTATCATTGTGGCAAGTGAAAGGCCCCGCAGCCAGTTTACAACGATGACTGCGTAGCGACGGTTCACATTTTCAGGGCCGAAAGCGGGAAAAAGATGGGTGTGGATCCTGCCCATGATCGCAACAAAGCGGTCGAAGCTGTCTACGCTGGCGACATCGGCCGGCAGCAGATTTTCCACATCGCCGGAGTAGGAGCGGAAGGCTTCCAGAAGTCTTTGCAGCCCCATTGCGCTCACGCCAGGGTGGCGGGCCGCGAGCGTAGCGTCGATGTCAATCTTGGACGCCAGATCTCCCAAAACGCGGTCGAGTCTCGCAAGCGAAGCTGCGTCGTGCCGCTTCGCAAAACTTGCCTCGGAGATCGATCCGAGGCGCATGTAAGTCGTCAGAAGATAGGCGCCGACTTGCTCGAACTGATCGGATGGTCCAAGAGATGCTAGGTCGAGCGTATCGCGGTGGTCGAGATAGTTGACCAATTCGTCCCCAAGTTCCAGCACAGCATCGGTTTCGCGCTTGATTGGGTATCTGGCGCGTTGGGGTACGCCGGTCGGCCACGCTGCTTTGTCCTGCGGATTGATACAAATAATGTTTCCCTGAAACTCATCACCCCATCGGCCGGCACGGCCCGCCAGGTTCCAGAAGTCGTGCGGCTCCATCGGATGCCCCATGCCCTTGCGCGGACCGCGCAGGACGATGGTGCGGCATGATAGATTGACGCCTTCGATCAGCGTCGATGTGCAGACCAGGAACCGGATCTTTCCCGCGCGAAAGAGACGTTCGATCTCCAGTCGGATAAGTGATGGCATGTTGCCGAAGTGAAAGGCGACACCACGTTCAACGAGGGGCGCGAGCCGAAAATTAGGATGCACGCCTTTTCGCGCCAAATCCGCTAAAGCTGCGAGCTCTGGGTCGATATCGGCCATCGCAGGAAGCAGTTGGCTGATCAAATCGGCAACTTCCTCGGACTCCCCTGCCCCATTGGCATAGACAAGGGTGCCTCCACGCTGGCCGATCGCAGCGGCAATGAATGCGAGACGCTTGCGCAACCCGTCTGGCTTGCTGGGAAGTTCGAGTGTTCCAATCGGAAGAAGGGCTTCTCCTTGCCGGGCCGCCAACTGCCAAATTTTTGGTTTTCGGGGGACCTGGTCTGCAACGATTACGTTTTGCAGCACCGTGGGCGCGTCACTGTCCACCGCCACAGTCTCGATTTCCGGAGGGGCGTCGGTTAACAGTTCTTCGGGGTTTTGTGTTGCCGGGCTGATGAAGACAATCTTCAGCTTGGGATTGGCGCGTGTCGCACGCTCGATTGCATCTTGAAGAATGACGCCGCGCTGATTGTCTCCGATCTTGTGGGCTTCGTCGACAATCACGAGGTCGACGTTGAAGTCATCTCCCAGGATGTTCGCAAGAAGGTGCAACCGTTCCTGCGTGAAGACTAGGATCAGCCTCCGATCGCCGCCACGCGCAGAATCAAATTTCTCACGTAATGGAAGCGATGAGACTTCGATCGAGTCGTTTTTTCCCAGAATCTTGGCGATGTTCGATTCGATTTCGGACACTAAGGCTCGTGTTGGCGCGAGGTAGATAGCAATATCCGCACTGCCCACGGCCATCTGGTCAATTAGCCATTGGAGCACCAGAAAGGTTTTTCCAGATGCAGTGGGTGCGGACGCCGAGAGCCAGTTCTGCCCCTTTGCGTTATTCCAAAAGCGCTGCTGGAAGTCGTTGACTTGAAGCCACGCGCCGCTCGACTCAACAAGAATTGAGCGCTCCATCTCGCGTCGCTGTGCTTCCAACCGAAGCGCGACGCCCAACCGCCCCTCAAGATCTTCTGCTAACATGTCCCGTTGGCGGGCGAGCGTGACGGCGCGAAAGTTTGATAACTTCCCGAGCAGGACCGCCCCGGCGTCGCCGATTGCCTGATCCTTGCTCAAGGAAAGAGCGGCGGTTGCAATCCGCAACGCGGTCTCTTGGTCAAATCGCTCGGCCGAGCGCGCAAGTATGCTTCCGGCCAGCAATAGGCGTGGCCAATTAATCACTACATCATTCGCCTCGGGCAACAGATTGTCGAGTTCAGTGCGAACTGTCATCCAGGTGATGGCATCTAGGTCATCACGTATTCCCTCGTTGCGCAGCCAGGATTGTAGGTCTGCGAGACTCATTCGCTTTTCAGTCCCATTGATTTGAGGAACGCTGAGCGGAAACCCTCGGCGGACGGGAGCGGTATGCAGAACAACTGGATTTCCATGTCGCTCAGCTTTTCAGCCAAAAGACGGGCGCCGATCTTACCCCGCCAGCCCGTCAGCGCATCTAGCGACGCCGCAACAATGTCGTCGGCGACCGCCTGCACATCATCCGCCGGATAAAACGGCGCGTCGAAGCCGACCAAGGCGATGCCGCAGTATTGAACCCGTCTAGACAAGACCGAAGAGCGATCAAAGTAGCGCCGGAGCGCATCGGTTAGGACCGGATCGGTGAGATCAGCCTTATCGCTCAGCAGCATGAGGTCACGTTCGCGTCCGGCCCCTTCATGCTCCGGCTCGATAAGAAAGGGCGCTAGCGAGGCGAGGCAATCGTGGATGGCTGAGTCGGCGCTCTTGTAGACTTTCGACTCGCCCCAATAGAGCTTGAGTATTCCGCTAGATGTCACACCTGCATAGACCCCGTCTGCGCCGTGATAGTGCATCCGGCTGTCTGTCTTCAGATCCATTTTACAAAGAATCTGAGGCAGCTGAAGGAATCGCTCCGCCAGAAGGAATAGCAGCATCTCGCCGCCCTCGCCGGTCTTTGCGAGGTCGGTGAACGACCGCTTGGCGCGCTCGACAAGCTCGGCGATGGCCTCCGTGCTGTTAAATTTCTGGTCGCGGAGCTTTGCATCTGCAACCTTCGAGCGAGGGATGGCGTAGTCGACAACTGCATTGCGCATGAACTCGGTAAGCCGTTGGGGCTGGACGCGACCATTTCCGTCAACTGTCAGGCAATGACAGTGAACCTTTACCTTGTGGCCATCGATCGAGATGTCGCGTTCGACCAGTGTGAGGTGAACGTCGAGGGCTTCCGGATTGCCGGTCAGGATCGAGAGAAGATCGGTTTCAGTCAGCTGCGACAGATGGCCCCCCATTAGCTCGTCCACCCAATTCGTAAAAGGAAGACTGGACGATCGTAGGGTGCTGAAGGGAAGGCGTCCAGAAAAGTTGAAACTAGGCCTTGGGGCACAATGCTGTCGGTCTGCTCAATGAAGCGGGGAGAGCGGGTTTCGGCAGGAGCAGCGGTTCTGTCGCGGTCTAGGAACAACTGATCCTAAATCGGTCATTGCCATTACCGCGGCGAGGCCGAGAGCGTCAGTGGACGCATTGAACAGCGAACACTATTGTGGGCTGCCATGTTCCATCTCCATTGCACCAAGAAGCTGCTGGATAGGATCAAACCGGAAATCGTTGCCCCTGGGCAGAGCGATACCTCGCTGGGCAACTGGTATGCCACCGTCCTGTTCAGGAAGCCGCAGGTAGCTGTGCTGGTTTCTGAGCGCACGCTGATTCCCGTGCTTATGCCGTTGGCCCCAGCGGCCACGCTTGCTCGAAGATTCCCCGCACAATTGGCGCTTGTTCTGAAGGAGCACGGCGTCTCATCTGAATTCATCGCTCAGGAAGTCTGGCGGATGGACAAGGTGGAGTACGCAAAAACTTCGAACCGGAGCGTCCTGGGTGTGCTCAATGAGTTCGTTAAGCAGGCCGAATTCTGGCTGGCCGCCTATGCCTATGAAAGGGGAGATGATGATGGCCTCTTGGCGATTTCGGCGAAACTAGCAGAGACACCATGTAGCCCGCTGTACAAGGGCCCGGTTTCGCCGGACCGAGCCCTTCATGAACTCGTGAAAGCTGGTGCACAGGTATAGTCCGCTGATCGTTCAGTAAGCGCAGCATTCGGATAACACTTGACCGTGTGAACGGTGTTTCTGCGATCAGGCAGGATCAATCGGCAAATCGACAATACGGAAAACAGCCCCTGATCCGGCATCACGCACGAGATCAACACGCGCCCCGTCCCAGTGATAGTCGAGGTGCCGCCCCTGCAAGGGGTTCGACGCGCAGTCCGGGTAGAAGAGCGCGACGCATTCCCCATCGGGATGCCGGATGCTCGGATAGGCAATCCCGTTTGATCCCGAGCCCCTGAGGTGCTGCGCGAGTGCCTGGGACGCGACGTAGCTGTTAGGATCCAGCGCCGGAAACGGCTCCTCCGGCAAAGTTCGGAGATCATGCAAGTCTGCATCGACTGCCATGACGATTTCCCGAAACTGCGAAGTCCAACCAGGCGCTTCCTTTGTTCGCGCCATGAAGCGGGCATGATGGTGGACCGTCTCGAACAGTGCGGTTTCAAACCGATCGCCGACGTAGAGCACGCCGTAGCTGCCATCGGTAAAGCGGCTTGGCCGGTCGGTGCTGACGTGGGTGAACGGCGCCATGAGGTAGGATGCCCCGTTTCCGCCGACGCGTCGGTCGACCGGAATCAGGTCAAGATTGCCGATCGTCGCCATGATTCGAGGATTGGTCTTCTGCTCTGCCGAGATCAGCAGCGGCCAGTCGGCTGGATCAGCGATGTCCTCAAACAGGTCGATCGGTGGAAAGGCGCTGCGGATGATCCTGACCGCGCCCTTCCACTCAACTCGAGAAACAGGGAAATCCGCCGTTCCGCTCACCAGCCACTACGCTCGGCGTCGAGGTAGCGACGCACCCGCATGATGTCGGTGAGTTCGCCCCCGAGCATCACGTCGAGCGCACTGGCTCCACCGAACGCATCATTGGCCGACATGATCCAGGAATAGCCGCGGACCGCCTCCGAGAAAATGATCCGAAGCGCCTTATGAATGCCCATCAGGTTGGACAGTCGAGCGCGGCCATCGCGCGAGACGCGCCCGGCACCTTCAGCTTTCCAGCGGCGATAGGAGCGCACTGGCATGTCGAGCAGGATTGCAGCCTGCTCGTCGGTCAGCTCCCATTTGCCGAACAGATTGACGACTGCCCGGAACATGGCAGCTGCCTCGTCCTGGGTAATCGGATCGGGACGGAAAGCGGTAACGGCAGTATCAACGGGTTGCAGAGCCAGCATGGCATTTCTCCATATGGCAGCATATATGCCGAATAATGCCATTTGGCAAGGTTCAGGCGGATGATGCCATTCTGGCAATCACGCTCGCCGCGCCCTCGATCGGCACGAACAGCCGGGTCTGGTAGCGGATGATTTCCGTGAAACACCCTTGAGCCTTGTACCAGTCAAGGCGGGCCACGCTCCATCCGGTCAATTCAATTCGCTGTGAGCCATTGACCAGACTGCGCTTGACCATGAGCTGCTCACGGCCGGCGAATTCCATGGGTCGGCCGGTCGCCAGGACGGTCTGGACGATGTCATCGGCGGATAGCGTTTGCTCGCGTTCCAGACCCAGCGCCCGGCACAGTTCGGGCACGCAATGGGCTGGAACCTCCCGGCCAAGGAGCGACCGGCCATCTGCCGCCGAGATGCGGCTCACCCTCACGAAATCCGAAGGAAGCTTGTCCCAGACCGGCAGCAGAAGGCCCGTCGCAAGATAGAGGCGCTCGCACTTGAGGCTCGACCGCGCTTCATCGACCTCGGCGGTCCAGGCTTCGCGGAAAGCCTCGACGGAAATCCCCTCCCAGCTGCTTTCAGCCAGCTGATCCTCGGTAATGTGGCTGCGCTTCATCGGGCGCAACAGCTCGAAGCGGGAGACGCGAGTGCCGTCATCGGCAAGAATGCTGCGGGCGGGCACGAGCAAGGCGACCCGGCCCGAGCGGGCGTTCCGAACATGCCGTTGCCGTTGCCCAGCGAGGCCGTTGAGCTCATCGAGTCGCTTCAGCGTCAACGGCTTCACTGCCCGGGAGATTTCCAGTTCCAGCAGATGGGATGTTGCGCCCGAGGCAGGATCGGTGCGTAGCAGCGTGTCCGAGAGGAGCGTGAAATCCTCGACCGCGATGGTTTCAAGGCCGAGATCGAGCGTGCCGGCCTGACGCGCGGCATCAATCCGCGCCTCGACCAGCCCCATGAACTCATCGAAGATCGCGTTCTGCAAGGCGATGGGAAGTGCGAGGATGCGGTTGAGCCAGCGCTGGATCGACGGAAGATCATCGAGCATCGACCCGTCGGGTGCTTCAATCCTGAGGCCTGTCAGGTCCTGAAAGCGCCCGAGGCTGACCGCTTCGAGCTTGCCGGTTAACAACAGGCCGAACCAGCGGTGGAGCGCTTCCTTGGCGTAGATGCTTTCGAGATTGTCGGCCGGGTCGAACAGGTTCTGGCCACCGGTCTGGCGCTGCCCACGCGTCAGAGCGCCGAGACTGTCGAGGCGCCGCGCGATCGTCGAGATGAACCGGCGCTCGCCGCGCACGTCGGTCGTCACGGGCCTGAACAGCGGAGCAGATGCCTGATTGGTACGATTGGTCCGCCCCAACCCCTGGATCGCCGCGTCAGCCCGCCAGCCCGGCTCGAGCAGGAAGTGAACGCGGCGAGCCTGGTTCTTGGCCGCGAGATCGGCATGGTAGCTGCGTCCGGTTCCACCAGCGTCGGAAAAGACCAGAATCCGCTTGGTCCCGTCCATGAAATCCTGGGTTTCAGCGACGTTAGCGCGCGGCGACCGGGATTGCAGCTTTTGACGACCATCCCCGCCAATGATCAGCCTCCGTGTCCGTCCGGTCACTTCCGCCACTTGGTCGACGCCGAAGCGTTCGATGATGGCATCAAGCGCGGTCGCGATCGGCGGCAGGGCGCAGAGCTGCTCGATCATCCGGTCGCGCGCGGCGAGTGCCGATCGGCAGAGTACCGGCGCGCCCTGCTCGTCGCTCATCGGCTCAGAGCGAGGATTGCCGTTTTCGTCGGTGAAGACCGCCATCAGCCGGACAGGAAAGCTCTTGGCGAGGTAATCGATCACATATTCTTTGCAGTCGCAGTTTATGTCGAGCGTGGCGGCGAGAGACGCAGGTTTCCTTCGGTTTTCCATGATTTCACTCCAGATAATATGCGGGTTAGAGGGAGTGTTCGAAGACGGGTCAGGCCCGCCTTCGAACGTCGGTGAGCATTGTGATCAAGGCGTCGGAAGGCGGCTTGAAGCGCCCCGGCTTGATCGCAGGGGCACCGTGGGCTGCGAGAATCTGCAGCTTCTCTTCGGGATCGGCGCGCAAGTAGGTCTCGGTGCTCTGGATACTGGCGTGGCCGAGCCATAATGCGACCTTGCGAATGTCCCCCGTCGCCGCGAGCGTGTGCATCGCGCAAGAATGACGAAGCACGTGGGGTGTGACGCGCTTCCCAAGGATCGACGGCTGCTTCGTCGCTGCCGTCTTGACGTGCTCGGCCAATCGGAACGCAAATCCGTCGCGGGTCATCGGCTGCCCGTTGGCATTGAGGAAAATCTCGGTGACCTCAACTTGAGGCCGGATCGCAAGCCATGCGCGCAATGCGATCTGGGTCTCCTTCCACAGCGGCAGGACCCGTTCACGTCGCCCTTTGCCCATGATGTGCATGGTGGACAGGGAGCGGTCCGGGAAATCGCCCAGTTGCAGCGTTACGAGTTCCGACACCCTCAGTCCGCCAGCATAGGTAAGATGCAGCATCGCGCGATCACGGGTGCCGAGGCGTGTCCGGGGATCGGGTGTATCGAGCAAAGCCTTGATCTCGGCCCGGTCGAGGTAATCGATCAGCGCCTTGTCTGTCTTCTTGGTCGGGATTGCTCTGACACGGAGTGCCTGATCGAGGCAGGCTGGAATCCGGTACTCGATGTATCGGAAGAAGGATCGGATCGCGGCGAGCCTGCCATTGCGGGTCCGCACGCAGCTGCCGCGGCCGATCTCCACATGATCGAGGAAGGCCATGATCATGTCTGTGCCGAGATCCTCAACCTCGAGATCGGTCGGTCGGCGCTTCAGCCGATCGGCAGCGAACTGGACGAGGAGGACGAAGCAGTTGGCATAGGTCTTCACCGTGTGCGGGCTGACGGCGCGTTCGCGCGGCAGATGTTCCCGCAGATATGCCGAGAGATGGGGAGCAAGCGCCGTCATGCCGCTTCTCCTTGAAAAAGTTGCTCGCTTGCAGCCGCAATGTCGCGCAGCAGCACTGGCGTGGCTTCGAGATACCAGTACGTGTTGGCGATCGACGCGTGCCCCAGGTAGACACTGAGACCGGCCATGTGGTGGGCAATGGCCTCCCTGTCACGCGGGCAGGACTCAAGCGAGCGAACAGCGAACGTATGTCGCAGATCGTGGAGTCGCATGCCTGCCGTACCGGTTGCTCCACGATATCCGAGAAGCCGGGCCAACCTGACGAACACGACGTGGGCGCGCACCTTGTGCGGCGCCCGCCCCCGGATAGTGACGAACAGGTCATTACACTTGGCCGGGTGCTTCGCGCGGATCGCAATGTAGGCTTCGAGTGCTTGGCGCGTCGATGGCTGCAAGGCGATCAGTCGCTGCTTGCCGAACTTGCCGTTGCGGACGACCAGCCCATCCTCGACCAGATCGTTGCACTGTAGCGCGAGAGCCTCGGAAATCCGGAGACCTGTCGCCGCGAGCAGGCCGAACAGGTAATGGTACGTGTATGGGCTAATCGTGCCATGGGGCGGAACGTTCAATGCCGCCGCCATGATCGCCCGCACCTGGTCCGCTTCGATTATGGTCGGAGTGGGACGTGGCCGCTTCCCCCGGCCGAAAACGCCGACAGGCGGGACTTCGTTGTCTGGGTCCTCGGCATGAGCGAAAAGGCTGAAGTTACGAGCAGCGTCGTACCTATGGCGAGCCACGTTTTGCGAGCTTGCCGTGTGGCACCAGTCGTAGATGCGCTGCACTCGGGTGTGCCGGTCACCGAAGCGTTCAGCGAAAGCGGCGTATTGGCGCAGCAGTCGTTCCTGTTCCGAGAACTTCCGCCCCAAGCTGCGATACAGCGAGACGTATCTGGCAATCTGCGTGCTCAGCATGACGGTTCTCCCGGCCATGGCTGCGCGATTTTCATGAGCATCGGCAGGTCGACCTTGGCGTAGATGGCGGTGGTCTCGGGCGAGCTGTGGCGCAGGATCGTTCCAACGGACTCCAGCCCTGCGCCCGCGCGCAGCAAGTTGGTGGCAAGCGAATGCCGGAAAATGTGCGATCCGGTCGGCACGCCTTCGATCCCGCCGCGCTCATGCGTGCGTGCAACGATGCCGGCGATCTCCGCCGATGAGCGGAACGAACGGAACGGGGCTTGCGCGCGCACGAACAGATGCGGATCGGCGGTCTTGGGACGCGCCGTGGCAATGTAGTCCAGGATCGCGTCACCGACGTCCTGAGGCAATGGCAGGCGATCAGGCCGACGCGTCTTGCCCTTGACCGTCAGGTGGCCCGAGCGCCAGTCGATATCGTCGAGGTGCATATCCCGAATATCACCGGCACGCAGGCCAAGCCGGGCGAGCAGGAGAATGATGGCCTTGTCCCGAACTTCCACCGGGCGATCAGTCGGACATGCGCCGATGATCTGCTCGATCGTTGCCGGGTTAACGTGCCGGGGCAGCGTCGAAAGACGGTAGCGTTGCACTGATGGGATCGCGTGCAACAAAGCTGGACGGCAAATACCCTGCACGACCAGGAACCGAATATAGCTCCGTATTATCGTGACGAGCAGTGATGCCGAACCCGGCGTCTCCTTGCTTCGTTGTTGAAACGCCCGTCTGAGGACGGCTGCATCCCATTGTGAAGGCTCGCCGAGCATAGGCGCGAGCCGCCTGATATCGGCCCGGTAGCGCCGGATCGTCTCATCGGTCGCGCCGCGGTGTTGCTTGAGCCATGCCAGATATGCCGCCATGTGCGGGTCGTCATCCGACACCAGTTCGACTGAAGGGATGACACCGCGGTCGCGCAAGAACTCGACGAAGTGCCGAGCGCCTCGCCGCCGCCGCTTCGCGCCCGAGGCAACAAGCTTGCCTCGCTTGCGCCAGACCGGACATCGACAATCATGCGCGCCGTACTGGTCGATGATCGTGTCATCGATATCGGCCCATTGTCGTCGCGCAATGCGAAGCCAGGCCGCGAAATGCTCGGCCTCGGATCGATAGGACTGGGCCGGTCCTTGCGCGAGTTGCAAGCGATCGATCCCATCGAAATAGTCGGCGAGGTGCCGTGGCAGATCGTCGATCCCGTCGTCGACACCGACGTAGCCTTGATCCTCCAGGAAGCGGACGAAGCGCCTGACTCGCGCTGCAATGTCCGCCTTATAGACTGGCTGCTGCGCCGAATACCGGTGGCAACGGCACCGATGCTTCTCGAACCGCCGAACGGTCCGATCGTCGATCGTGCGGATCGCGATCCCATGCAGTTCCATCCAATGCAGGAAATGACGGGCCGCAGCGCCAAACAGAATCGCACTGCCTGACCTCTCGTCGAGCGACAGAGAGGAGAGGAATGCGGTGAGTAGAGCGTCGTGACTGGGCGGGTCTTCGACCCGGAGCCGGGCCGCTCGAAACGACAATAATGATCTTGATCGCATGTTGGTTCCTTCGACTTGTTCAGGTCGAGGGAACCGTAATTATCTGGAGTGAAATCATGGAAAACCGAAGGAAACCTGCGTCTCTCGCCGCCACGCTCGACATAAACTGCGACTGCAAAGAATATGTTCTGGATTACCTCCTCCACAGCTTCCCGACCCAGCTTCATGAGAGCTTCACCGACGGCGACGGCAATCTCGCGTCGAGGCCAGCCTATGACGAGGATGGCAATGTCGTGCAGTGCCGCGAGGCGCTCGAACGACGTAACCGGCTGATCGAGCAATTGGCATCGATGGAACCGGTACAAGGCGCACTCGACCAGATCGTGCAGCGGTTCGGGACCGGCATGGTGGCCGAGGTGACCGGGCGATCGCGCCGGATCGTCCGCAAGGTCGATGTGAACGGCGACCGGCTCGCTGTTGAGAACCGGCCAGCCCAAGCCAACCTCGCCGAAGCCCAGGCGTTCATGGAGGATCGCAAGCAAATCCTCGTATTCTCCGATGCCGGGGGCACAGGACGCAGCTACCATGCCGATCTGGGCGCGCGGAATCAGCGGCTCCGCCATCACTATCTGCTGGAAGCAGGCTGGAAGGCCGATGCCGCGATCCAAGGCCTGGGCCGCACCAACCGCACCAATCAGGCGCAGCCGCCGCTGTTCCGGCCGGTGGCCACCAATGTCCAGGCCGAGAAACGCTTCCTTTCAACAATCGCGCGGCGGCTCGACACTCTAGGTGCGATTACGCGCGGACAGCGGCAGACCGGTGGTCAGGGGCTGTTCCGCCCCGAAGACAATCTCGAAAGCCCCTATGCCCGCGATGCGCTGCGCCAGCTCTATGTGTTGATCTATGCGGGCAAGGTCGAGCGATGCTCGCTCGCGACCTTCGAAAGCACAACCGGCCTATCGCTGACCGACAGCAGCGGGTGCCTCAAGGACGAGTTGCCGCCGATCACGACTTTCCTGAACCGGCTGCTGGCACTCACCATCGACATGCAGAACGTGCTGTTCACGGTGTTCGAGCAGTTGCTTAGCGCCAAGGTCGAGAGCGCAATCGCGGCGGGCAGTTACGATCTCGGGCTGGAAACGCTCACCGCAGACAGCTTCACCGCCACGGGCAGCGAGCCGATCTACGTCCATCCGGCCACCGGCGCAGAAACCCGGTTGCTCACCATTGCAATGCAGGAGCGCAATCAGCCGGTCTCGCTCGAGCGGGCGCTCGAACTTCGGCGTGAGCCTGGCGCACGGCTGTTGGTCAACACTCGCTCGAAACGCGCTGCAGTCCAGCTGCCGGCTCGCAGCCTCATGCTCGACGATGGCGAGGTTCAACGCCGTGTCCGGCTGATCCGGCCGATGGAGCGGCTGAACTTCGCCCTGACCCACCTTCCCGAGACCCACTGGGAGGAGGTGGACGAGCGGACATTCGCGACAATCTGGCAGGACGAGGTGGCGCATGTCGATGAATTCACGACAAGCGAACTGCACATCGTCACTGGCCTGCTGCTACCCATTTGGAAACAGCTTCCCGAAGAATCCACCCGTGTCTACCGGCTCCAGACCGACGATGGCACCCGCATTGTCGGTCGCCGGGTGTCCGCAGCATGGGCAGCGCGCGCGGCAGCCAGGCCAGACGCGCCAGTGTTATCGCCACCACAGGCACTTGCATTGCTGCGTGAAGGGCACGCGGTGCTCGACCTTGCCGATGGGCTGCAACTGCGCAGGTTGCGGCTGATGCAGGTGAACCGGATCGAACTCACCGGGTTCGGATCGACGGCAGTCGACCGGCTCACAGCCATGGGGCTGTTCTCAGAGATAATCAGCTGGAAACTGCGTCTGTTCGTGCCCGACAACATGGTGACAGGGTCGGCTGTGCTCGAGCGACTGTTCGAACGGCACCCCTTGGCCCGAATTCTTGATCGAAAGGCTGCATGAGATGGCAAAGCTCTCTACGCGCGCGGCAGAATTATCGGAACGGCTTGCGCAGAACGTGCAGGCCGTTTGCCGCCATTATCTGCCCGCAGGCAGGCGCGAAGGCCGCTACTGGATGGTTGGCGATGTCGCCGGAACACCCGGGCGCAGTCTCTACGTCCGCCTCTTCGAAACCGAACGCGGCGCGATCGGCAACTGGGTCGATGCCGCAACCGGTGAGTATGGCGATCTCGTTGATCTCGTCCGGCTCAACCAGCGGCATGGGCGTCTGTCCGAAACCATTGAGGAAGCCGAACGCTTCCTCAGCCTGCCACCATCGGCTTTGGACGATCAGCGCAGTGCCGCGTCATTCGCCAAGCCCGCGCGCGCAGGATCCACAACCGCTGCCATACGCCTTTTTGCCGCCTCGAAACCACTGACTGGATCAATGGCGAGCACCTACCTGCGATCACGTGGCATCACACGCGTATCTGACCTGCCAGCCCTGCGCTTTCATCCGCGATGCTACTACAGACCAAATGAGGACGATGATCCAGCAACAGCCGACGCTTTCCCGGCGCTTATCGCAGCAGTAACCGACAACGACGGCGTGCAGACCGGCACCCATCGTACCTGGCTCGATCCATCCGGCTGCGCGAAGGCCAAAGTCGCATCGCCGCGCAGGGCGATGGGCAACATCCTCGGCAACGCCGTAAGGTTCGGAACTGCGGATGATGTCATGATCGCAGGCGAAGGCATCGAAACCATGCTGTCTTTGCGCGAGGTTCTACCGACCATGCCGATGGCAGCCGCAACATCGTCAGCCCACCTCGCAGCGATCTTGTTCCCGCCGACACTCCGGCAACTCTATGTCGCGCGCGACCGCGATGCTGCAGGCGACGCAGCGTTTGGCGCCCTGACTGAGGGCACACAGGCAGCAGGGATCGAACTCGTATCACTCATGCCGGACCTCGCTGACTTCAATGACGACCTCCGCCAGCATGGCGCTGGTGCACTGGCGCTACGGGTCCGCCATCATCTCCGAGAGCAGGATCAGACACGCTTTTCCGTCGACATTGGCTGAGCCGATACGGGGTTGGAGGATGGGGCGATGGCGGCTTGCATAGGACTTGAGCCAAGACCTGGCCCAGCCCGGCCTCCTTCGAGCGGCGTCCGAGAGACCGGCTGCCGCGAGGCCGCAATGGCGGTCATGCGGCTATTTTCCGGCGGCGCATCCGCGCCTTTCCATCGCGAACCAAAATAGCCGCCCGTCCGCCATCCTCCGCTGCGCTTCGGTCCATGCGGATGCAGCCTCGCGTCAGCCGGTCAGAGGGACGCCCATGAAGGCCGGGCAAGGTGCCCGATCCCAAGGCCCCAAGGACCGAAGCAATGACCATTCCGCCCGATTCAGAACCCGAACACGAAACTTCAGCCACCGCCCATCTGCTCGATGAAATCGCCCTCTACGGCTATCGCCCCTTCTCCGACGAAGCCGACCCGCGACCACTCCCCGAAGAGCGCATCGCCGCTGGCGCCGTCGCCGACATGTTCGATGCTCTCATCGCCACCATGATCGACACCAGGCTCGAACCCGATCTGGAGGACCTATGCTGGTCGCTCGCCAACCTCTTCCACCGCGCCGAGGGCCGGATCCAGCGCGAGCTCGACGACAACGAAGATGCCCAGAAGCGCAGCCAGCGCGAGCAGGATGGCTCCGAGGTCATGTCGGTCGAACTCGAACGCCTGCTGCGCGAAGGCACCGGCTTGGTCGAACGCCGCAACGCCATGGAATTTATGCGCGATGCTGCCGGAGACCAGTTCGAAGCGCATTTCCGCAAAGCCTGGACCCCGCGCACCGGGTCACTCGTCAACCATCGCACTATGACAGCCGCCATGATCGACAGCCGGGATTTTCTAGCCGCGAAGCGTCGCTCAGAGACCGAGCCGCTGCTTCCGGTGGGCACCCGCATCGCGTTCACGTCCGGTCCTGACTACCAAAACCACAACCGGATATGGGCCGTCCTGGACAAGGTGCTCGCCAAATATCCAGACATGGTCCTGTTCCACGGAGGCAATCCCACCGGCGGCGAACACATCGCTTCGCTCTGGGCGCGAAATCGCAAGATCACCCATGTCCCGTTCCGGCCGGACTGGGGGCGCTTCAAGAAGGCCGCTCCATTTCGTCGCAACGACCAGATGCTGGAAGCCCTGCCCAAGGCCGTGGTCGCTTGCCCGGGCAATGGCATCAATGCCAATCTGGTCGACAAGGCCCGCAAGATGGGGATTTCGGTGTGGACGATCGAATGACATCTCCGCGCCCAAATTTCGAACTAAAGCTAATATGCAGCGTTTTTTCCTTCTCTCATCGATAATCGATCACCTGAAACATTGCCGTCTAGCCTCCTTCTAGATCTTGCGAGTGATCGAACCCAAGACTAGCTGGGCAAATCATTCTTACCGATCGTCATTTGTTCGCGCCCGCCGCTGCTGGCTGCGCCATGCCCGCTCAAGCTTCACAATAGAGCGTTGCTCATGTTTTCGCGCAGCTTCCCGGAGTTGCCGCGTGAACTGACGTGCGTCACGAGTTACTGCGTTCGGATCGACGCCGCAGATCTTGGAAATGCTCTCAGTTGTCATCTCACAATATGCGAGATCGTCAACGGCTACTATCGTACGTTCGCCCAAACCAAACCCGTGCCGGGAATTTTGGGTATGGGCGCGGGCGATTTGAAGTGCCAACGGGTCAGCCAGATAAGCAATAAAATCGCCGACCTTGGGTTTATCGCCCGACCACAGCGACTTCATTGCCGTGCGATGCAAGACCGTCGCATTCTTTTTGACAAGCCGATGGGGCCGAACCACGTTGAAATATTGCTCCTGAAAGAAGCGCTTCATGCTGGAAGCGTCGGACATAAACACGCCATCATCATCGAGCTTTGTGGAATAAGGCAGTGAGTTGAGTACGCAGGGGACGATTGTTTTCCCCGAGAGCGCGATCCCGCTTCGCTTCAAAACTATATCGGGATGCGTGGTCAGACCGTCTGCGAGACGCAGGACTTGCCTGCGGGCCGAATCCATCTCCAGCGCGAAGTAAAAGGCGGACACGGGGTTGTGGCCGGACAACGTCCTGTTCTTGCATTCGAAAATGAAGACATGGTCGTCCCATTCGACGAGGACGTCATACTCATATTCCTCGCCCTTCTCCTTAAACTTGAGCGTCTTTGCGTCGACGCCCTGCCCCCGGAAAAAGTTGAGCACCTCCGCCTCGAAGCTTTTGCCTTTTCGGCTAAGCTGCTCACCCATGTTTCCGATCGCCGACAGCGTAACCCGCCCCGGATCGGCCGTCAGGACGCCCGGACCGAACAGCATAAGTTTACCATCCTGCGTCCGGATGAGCGGCTGATCAAACAGGTCGCGGCTCGACATGTTGAAAGATGCGAGGTCGATGAAGCGCTCTGCAGTTCCGCCCTTGAGTCCGAGCCGATCTAGCGTCGCTACCAGATCGGCGCGCGATACTGTGAAGCAGAGACCGCTCGCGCCGCTAGCGGCATAATTTTCCTCAGCAAGCTTCTGCAGTACCGCATATCCGCGCAACCATTCAACAAGCCGAAGGCCGCCGGGCGTCTCCTTGTCTTCGATGATCGAATAGCCGAGCATCTCGCTGAGCGAGACGCCAGCATGTCCCTCCTGCGCAGAAACAAACGCAGCGGGAGGGAGAGCAAGAGGCATTGCGATCCCCGATGCCTTCGCGTCCATGTTGGTCTTTAAACTCATCTCCTGAAAGGTCTGGACCATTCGATCGTTGAGGCGGTGGTTCGCGATATGGTCGTAAAGTTCGGGTTCACAGATATGCCCATATTCAACCACGGCTTCCGTTTGCTCTGGCGCCCAGTCCGGAATTTCTATGCCGCGCGAGATAGTTAACTCGCCCTCGAAATAGCGACAGCGCTGTTCCATTCTCTCCCAATGCCGCCAAGAGACGGCCAGCACCTCGGTCAGCCCAGCCTTGTAGACTTCGTCGTCGGTCGCTTCTGTGAGGACTGGGATAACCAGATATTTCTCGGTATCGAACCATTTCCGCCGATGCCCAAGGAGCAGTAGTGTCATCCCGGCGGCAGTGTTGATCCCGGCGAGGATCCCATCAGGCGAATAGGTAGTGCCATCCGGCCGAGCGATCCTGAAGCTCTGAACGGCCATTTCGTTGCGCCGTCTCATATCCGCCAGAATGTCCTGTTGCAGCTCGTGATAGGAGATGGAGGCCCGCTTTAATGCCGCCGACACTTGGGTTTCTGGGAGCAACTTTGCTGCGACCGTGGCGTCGAGTGTCCTTATTATCTCGGCGTAGCCGCCCTCGATCTGACTAATCGTAGCCATGACCTCAGATAGCAGATTTGTCGCTTCAGGCCCGACAGACTCTGTGAAATAATCACCAAGTGAGCCAACGAAGTGCATGCGTTTCTCCGCCCTTTTCGGGTCTTGCCGCTTCAGCAGAAAATCATTGCTGCGGCGAAGAAGGGCGACAATTGCCCCTGCGTCATCTTGGTCAATCGCGACCGTGTCTAGATGGCTCTTAAACACAGGCCAATCGAGGCTCTTCAACGCCTCCTTGACGATGCCCTCCTTGAGCTTTTCTGGCGCTGAGACTGGATTCGACATATTTCTAGTCTCCGCGATTACTTATTTTAGACGCAAGGTTAGCCTTTCGCCTAAGCCAAAGAACATCTCAGTATTACCCAAGTTTGGCGCTTGAAGGGCCTGTTTTCAAGGATGATTTAACCCCCGGTCACGACGGATTTTGTCAACGCGCCAAGGCGTTTCGCTGACGTGGTTGCACATTCCACTCGCCTCGACCTTTGAGGGATGACTGTGCGCTCGTCGGCGCAGTGACCACCCCGCACTCGAAGGCCAAGCCGTTGGCCGACCCCAAGCCTCCTTCAATCAACCCGTAAAGGGTCCGCTACGCTCTGCGTGCGGCCACTGCGGATGCACCTTCGTGGTGATTGCGGCTTTGCGCCGTCTGTCCGGGGCCTGTCGAGCGGGGATGGTCCCTGCTCCGAGACAGGAGCTCGTGTATGTCACTCACCGTCGCACAGCGTCACGCCTGGAG
>FSSH01000774.1_pt1 | contig 64126 bp, 59 predicted proteins | sample 1166101 | NCBI WGS metagenome assembly FSSH01 (sample SAMEA32972668, study PRJEB13176) | freshwater metagenome | biome: Drinking water system; feature: Biomass in drinking water that filtered by 0.45 um membrane; material: drinking water | place: USA | collected 2012-12-20 | depth 0 m | reverse complement strand
CTATTCGCGCGGGCTGCAGGCGGTCAGCAACAATGTCACCAACCTCAACACGTCGGGGTTCAAGAGCTCGACCGTTGGCTTCCAGAATTTCTATGGGACCAGCGATGATGGCGGCCTTTCGCACACGGTAAATAGTCGGGACAGTGGCAACGGTGTCGGCATGGGCGAATCGCAGCTCAACATGAAGCAGGGTGAGCTGCGCCAAACCGACCGTGACCTAGACCTCTCGGTGGATGGCACCGGCTTTTTGGTTTTGATGGACGGCGACGAGACACTCTACACGCGGACCGGCAGCTTCGAAGTGAACAATGAAGGCTTCATTGTGCTCCAGGGGACCGACCTTCGGCTTGCAACACTCGACAGATCAGGCCGCCCCGTCGCCCTTTCGATCGATGCGTCGCGAACCAGCGCGCCGAAGCAGACCACCAAGGTCACCTTTGCCGACAATCTTTCTTCGACCACTGCCGAATTCACTGTCAACGACATGAAGGTTTTTGACGCGACCGGTGGCGCCCATACGTGGAATGCAACCTTCAAGCGCGATACGGCGGTTGCGGGTAGCAAATGGACGGTCACCGTCGTCGACGATAAAGGAGCGACGATCGGCTCGGCAGCACTTAACTTTGACGCCACCGGCAAGGTGGAAGATGCGTCGAAAACGCTTTCCTTTACTGACACGGCCAACGGCTTCACCGTAGCGTTCGATTTTTCGGGCGCGGTCACATCGTTTTCGTCGGGCGACGTCGTGACGCTGCGCGCCGCGTCGATCGACGGCAATACCGTCGGTGCCATCACGACGGTTGCGGTCAACGCCAAAGGCGAACTGGAGCTTGGTTATTCGAACGCGCAAAAGGCACAACTCGGCGCTGTTGCGATAGCCGATTTCCGGGACACCGGCGGGCTTACCCAGCGCAGTGGCGGTGTATTCGCCTATGACGGCACCGGTGAGCAGGCCTTTCTATCGAGCAGCGACCCGCGCGTCGGCAAGGTGATGTCAAAACGTCTCGAAGCGTCAAACGTGGATCTCTCTAAGGAATTTGGCGACCTCATCTTGATCCAGCGGGGGTTCCAGGCGGCATCGCAGATTGTCAGCGTCTCTAACGACATGATCCAGCAGCTGTTCGGTATCCGGGGCCAAGGATGACGTCGACGGTGAATGATCCTTGGCGGCCTTGGCTGCCAGACAATACCGCCGCGCCAAAGATCGCTATGGGTGCGCTGGCGGGCATGGCCGATGGGTGGTCGCGCGCATGGATCGCCGGAGAACCCCTGCGCGCGGCTGGCGCCCTGGTTCGTATCGACCCCCGAAGCGAGCTGCGTCAGGCCCAATGGCACACCCACGACGGCGGGCTAACGATCGGGTTGTCAACCTCGGGTCTAACTGCGCTTGGAGCGCAAGTGCTTGGCGTTTCGGTAGCCAATCGTTCGCTTGCGGACACCGCGCTGCTCGATGCGGTGGGCGGCGAGTGCATTGATGATCTCAAACGGTGCAGCGCCGCCGTTTTGGGCCTCCCCGAAAAGGGGTGGAGCGTCGCCAGCGCTCGACCGGCCGGGACAGTCCACCGGCTCGAGATTGCCAGCCCCGCGCGCAATCCGGTGCTGACGCTCGACTTGTCGGTCGAGCTGTTCGTGGCTTTGATCAAGACGAGATTGCCGGCAGCCCCGCTACCGTCCCCGCTGGGCAGGCCTGCCGACGCGCTGGCGACACTGCCGGTTTCACTCTCGACGCTCCTTGGCCGATCGGCGATCACCGTCGCTGAACTTTCGGGCCTGGCCAGAGGCGATGTCCTCGTCCTCGATCGTGCGCTTGATGCACCGTTGCCGCTTTCGATTGGGGGGAAGCCCGCTTTCCGCGGCACCTGCACGATCAGCGAAGATGGCAGCGCGCTCCAGATTATCGAACCCCTGATCGGATGACCCTAGTGATCGAACAGACCGAAGCGCAACCCATCATCGCGACCGTCGTGCCCGATCGGGCAATACCAATGCTCAATAGCAAGCTGATCGAATCGGTGCCTGTTGAGATTGAGGCGTTCCTCGGCGGCAAGCGGATGACAGTGGCCGAACTGGCGTCACTCAAGCCTGGCGCCACAATCGCGCTCGACGCGCCGCTCAACGGGCCGGTCGAACTGCGGCTGAATGGCATCGCCGTAGCGCGTGGCGAACTGGTCGCGGTGGGCGAAAAATTCGGCGTTCGCCTCACAGAGATCGCGCAATGGCCCGAATGATGTTTCTTTGGGTGGTTCCCATGATGATGATCACCTCGCCCGCGCTGGCCCAAGCGGGGCGGCTGGGCGGTGGCGGCGGAGGTGTCGATGTATCGCTGACGCGCATCGTTATGGCGCTGATCCTTTGCCTGATGCTTGCAGGGCTTGCGGCGATGCTGCTCAAGCGAGGCGGGGGCAAGATTGATCTTGCCGGGCTGCAAACGCTATTTTCGCGAGTGCCCGCGGCAGCGCGGCGCATCGACGTGGTCGAGACGCGGCGCATCAGCCAGTATGCCGATGTGTGCCTGCTGCGCTGCGACGGGCGCGACTATCTCATCCTTTGCGCCGCAAACCAGCAAACCATACTCAACACCACGCCAACATCGGTGCAAGACGCGTGAAGCGCATCTACGTTGCCACTGCGGTCGCCAGCCTGCTTTTCCCTGCGTCGGCCCTCGCCGCTGGGCGGATAGGCGCTCTGGCGAACGGCGCAACCGGGGTGATGGGCACCGACGTAATCCGCACCTTCCTGATCCTCACCCTGCTGGCGGTAGTGCCGGCAATTCTGATCAGCACAACCAGTTTCATCCGCATCGTCGTGGTCCTGTCGATGACCCGCCACGCGTTCGGCATGCCCGAAACCCCGCCCAATTCGGTGCTGGTCAGCCTCGCCTTGTTCCTGACTGCTTTCACGATGGCGCCCACGCTGAATGCGGTTAACTCGGGCGCACTCGGGCCGCTGCTGTCGGGCACCCTCGGTGTTGAGCAAGCAATAGCAAAGGGGAGCGCGCCGCTGCGTGATTTCATGCTCGCACAGACCCGAGACAGCGATATCGAAGCCATCTACGCGATCGCCAAAACCCCCGTGCCTGACCGACCCGAACAGGTCGAAATCCTTAAGCTCACTCCCGCCTTTATCTTAAATGAGTTGCGCGTCTCATTCACGATCGGCTTTGTCATCCTCCTACCGTTCCTGCTGATCGATCTGGTCGTGTCGAGTATCCTGCTCGCCCTGGGCATGATGATGGTGCCGCCGGCGACGATCTCGCTTCCAATAAAAATCCTCATGTTCGTCCTGATCGACGGGTGGAGCCTGATCCTTCAAGGCGTGCTTGGCAGTTTCCGATGAAGCGTGCAGGGTTCGATCTGCTGCTGATGCCGCCACGGGTCGAGGCCTCGCTATGGCGACGCTTTCGGTTCGAGCGCGAGTTCGGCTGCCGCGAGCAGATTTTTTCGCGCTACCGCTCGCTGGCTCGGTCGCTGGCGCGCAAACATTTACACGCGCGCCCCCGCAACGGGGTGGAACAAGGCGACATGGATCAGTTCGCCTATGAAGGCTTGCTCAGCGCTATCGATCGGTTCGATCCGCTACGCGGTATTCCGTTCGGCGCCTTCGCCCGGCGACGGATCATCGGCAGCATCGCCGATGGCACCGCGCAGATGACCGAGATGGACGCGCAATATAGTTATCGGCGGCGTGCCGAAAAGGATCGTGTGCGGTCGATCGGGGTCGATGCCGACGCGCCCGACCCCTTGCGTGCGCTTGCCGATCTCGCCGCAGGGCTTGCGATCGGACTCATGCTGGAAGGGACCAACCTGATCGAGCCGAGCAACGGCGCAGATCATCGCCCCAATGCCTATGAGAGCCTTGCTTGGCGCGAACTGCAGTCGCTGATCACGCACGAGATCGCCCGCCTGCCCGATCGAGAAAGCTTGATTATTCGCCAGCACTACGAATTTGGCGTTAGCTTCACCCATATCGCGCAGCTGCTTGGGCTCACCAAGGGACGCGTATCGCAGTTGCACGCAAGCGCGATCGCACGATTGCGTGGGCGAATCGGAGAGAGATGATGAGGAACCGATCATGACACTCTGCAGCGACGAGGAGCTGGCGCAGGTGATGCAGGCGATGCAGTCCGGGGCATCCGACGAGTTGATGCTCGCCGAGCGGCTGATCGACGCATATCCCGATGATGCGCGGCTGCATTTTCTGCGCGGTTCGCTGCTGGCCGGATCGGGGCGGCTGATCGAAGCGCATGCGTCGCTTACGCGCGCTGTCGCGCTCGCGCCCGAATTCGCCCTTGCACGCTTTCAACTTGGCTTTTTCGAGCTCACGTCCGGCGAAGCAGCGCGCGCGCTTGCCACCTGGCAGCCGCTGGATAACCTCCCGGCCGATCATTATCTGACGCAGTTCGTCATCGGCCTTCGCCACTTGATTGCCGATCGCTTCGCCGAATCGATCGCCGCGCTCGAAGCCGGAATAGCAGCCAACGAGGAAAATCTCCCGCTCAACCGCGACATGCAGCTGATCATCGACGAGTGCGCCAGCCTTGTGAAGGGCAAAGCATCTGCCCCGGAAGAGGAGGCATCGGCCACCTCGGTGCTGCTCGGGCAATTCGGCCGCGGGACTACGCATTGAGATGACCCGAATCAGCAACGCCGATCAGGTGCTTCTGCTGCTTCGTGAGCAGCTGCAGCGTGCAGGCAAGACATCTGGGAGCAAGCGAAAATCGCAAACCGATCGAGCCGGACCCGCCACCGTGCGCCCCCTCGAACGAGTACGCGGGCTTGCCGCACTCGATACGCTGAACGACGACGAGGTCCGCCGCGCCATCATACGCGGTATCCTAACGGAGGAACTCGGCGAAGCGGTCGGCAACGACGCGGCGTTCCAGGCAACAATCGACAATGTCGTCCGAATCATCGGCGATGCGCCAGGGGGCAGCGATCTGCTGAACCGCGCCGTCGCGCAGCTAAAAGAGAATCGTCCATGATCGAAGAGACATCAATTCTCCCTGGTCGGTTCGAACAGCTGAAGGCGTTCCTCCAGAGTGACCCCGACAATCTCGCGCTAATCGCCGATGCTGCCAATGCGGCCTTTACCGAAGGCCGTTTTGACGAGGCCAATGCGTTGCTCGCACATCACGAGGCCGTTGCGCCATTGCCCCCGCGCGAACAACATCTCGCCGGGATGACCGCGATGCGGCTGCTCAACTGGCCAGGCGCTACCGTGCGATTTGAAAGGTTGTTGGCAGAGGGCGCCGATGTGCCAGCGGTTCGCTTCAACCTCGCTTGGTCGCTCGCGATGGACAAGCGCTCCGCCGATGCTTTGGAATTGCTCGACGAGGCCACGAGCGCGGCCTTGCCCCAGGCGGCGCAGCTGGAAGTGAGCCTGCGTCACGAGCTGGGCGACCTTGAGCGCGCGGAGGACCGCGCCCGTGCCCTGATCTTGCTCCATCCCGAACATCGCGGCCTCAACGCTGCGGTCTCAGTGCTTGCGATCGATATTGAGGACGTCGAGCTGGCGGCTGCCACCGCGGCCACGGCCGGTGACCACCCCGATGCGCTGGTCACGCGCGGCACGCTCACGCTTGGTGACGACGATCCCGATCGTGCCGCCGACCTGTTCGACGCCGCGCTCGCGCGAAATCCGACATCGCCGCGCGCCTTGGTCGGGCGCGGGCTAGCCCGTTTGCTCAACGGCGATCAGACCGAGGCCGCACGCGAGATTGATCGCGGCGCAGAGATCTTTGGAACGCATCTCGGCTCATGGATTGCTGCGGGCTGGGCTCATGTCATTGCCGGAGACCGTGACATCGCCCGCACGCGGTTCGAAAGGGCGGTCGAAATCGACGACAGCTTCGGCGAAGCCCAGGGGTCGCTTGCCGTGATCGAGCTGCTCGAAGGGAACATCGAGCAAGCGCGATACCGCACCGAAATTGCGCTGCGGCTTGATCGCCAGGGGTTTGCGGGCGCGTTCGCGTCGATGCTGCTCGCCGACGCCGAAGGAGACGCCGAACGCGCGCGGCGAATCTTCGAGATCGCGCTCAAGACGCCGATCGGCAATGGCCGCTCGCTTGCACAGTCAATGGCCCGAATGGGAATGCGCGGCTGATGTTCAGCCAGGTGCTCAGCAATCAAAAGGATCTCGCGCTGGTGTTCGCGACGATCTGTATCCTCGTGATCCTGTTCGTCCCGATCCCCCCTGCCGCACTGGATTTTGCAATCATCGTCAATTTCGGCTTGGGTCTGACGATCATGCTGCTGACCTTTTATGTCGGTAAGCCGGTCGAATTCTCAACTTTCCCTTCGCTTCTTCTTGTGGCCACGCTTTATCGCCTGTCACTAAACGTCGCGGCAACGCGGCTCATTCTCACCGGGGGCGACGCCGGCGATGTGATCAATTCGATCGGCAAGTTTGCGGTCCAGGGCAATTTCGTCGTCGGGTTGGTCGTGTTCTCGATCCTGATCGTGGTGCAGTATATTGTCGTCACGTCGGGCGCGCAGCGCGTTTCCGAAGTCGCGGCACGCTTCACGCTCGATTCGATGCCCGGCCAGCAGATGAGCATCGATGCCGATCTTAACATGGGCCTAATCGACCAGAAGGAAGCAATCCGTCGCCGTAGCGCGCTCGAAAAGGAGGCAAGCTTTTACGGCGCGATGGACGGCGCTTCCAAGTTCGTGAAGGGCGACGCAATTGCCGGGATCATCATCCTGCTGATCAACATTCTGGCAGGCTGGATTATCGGCGTTACGCAGTTGGGGATGGACTGGAGCGAGGCGCTTCAGCGTTTCACCTTGCTCACCATTGGCGACGGCATCGCGACGCAGCTACCCGCGCTGATCATCTCCATCGCCACCGGCATTATCGTTACCCGCTCGGCTGCCGACAAACAGCTCAGCACTGAAGTGTTTCGCCAGCTTTCGTCCGAACCGCGCATTCCGCTGATCGTCGCGGCCGTCCTCCTCGCCCTCATGTTAATGCCCGGCATGCCCAAATGGCCGATTCTGCTGATCGTCGCGTTTGCCGGATTCACCTGGTGGCGCAGCCGCCGTAACCGCGCGACCGAGGCGGAGGCGGCAATCGACGCCGAAGAAGGCGCATCGATCCTGGGTGCGGCGCCGCTCCCGGCGCTTGAAATACGGTTGGGCGCGACCCTGGCCGAGGTTTGGAAGAATGACGAAGCAATTATCCTTGATCGCGTTGCCAATCTGCGCCGCAGCCATGAACAAGATCTGGGAATTGGCTTTCCGCCTGTGAAGCTGCTCGACGGCGACGGCCTAGGATCGTCGGAATACGAGATTCGCTTGTTTGGCGCACGCTATGGCGCAGCCGAAATCATCCCCGATCGGGTTCTCGCGATCGCCGGCCAGGGTGCCAAGAACCGGCTTGAGGGGATCGAGACGATCGACCCCGCCTTCGGCCTGCCCGCCGTCTGGATCGACGAGGCGGCAAGCGCCGCCGCTCGCACTTCGGGCTATACGATCGTCGATCCCTTGACGGCGCTTCTCACTCATTTCGGTGAGATTGTGCGCGGCGAGACAGCGACATTGCTCACCCGCGCCGCCGTCGCTTCGCTGCTTGACGAAGTCCGCGGACGCCAGCCTGGCCTGGTCGAGGAACTTGTACCCAACTCCCTGACCGTCTCAGACGTTCAGCGCGTGCTGCAGAATCTGCTCGGCGAAGGGGTTTCAATTGCGAATCTCGATCTGATCGTCGAGCATCTGGTGGATCTCGCAAGGATGCAGAAGGATCCGTTGGAACTCACCGAGTTGATCCGCCAGCGGATGAGCTATGCGATTTGCCACCAGCTGCGCGGCAAGCACAGCGATCTTGCAGTGCTCAGCCTTGATCCGCGCGTCGAAAATCAGATTGTGGCCAGCATCGGCGCGACCGGCGGGCAGGGATCGATCGCAGTGGAACCTCGCCTTGCCGAAGCGATCATCCGCCGCCTTGCGCCGATGACAGAAACGATGTTCCGCGAAGGCCGCGCGCCAGTGTTGCTGTGCGGCGCCGAAATCCGTCGCCACTTGCGCACGCTGACCCGACGCTCCATCCCAAAGCTCTCTATCCTGTCGGTGAGCGAAATTCCGATGCGGATCAACCTGAAGTCGTTCGACGTGGTGCGACTAGAGGGATAACCGGCAGGTAGCTTCAATTCGCGGCGTTGATCGCTGCACCGCCATTCCCCGCCGCATTCTCCTGGATATGCTTCCCGCGTCGCAGCTCAATGTAGAGATCGGCCACCGCCTCGTACGTGTCGGGCGCGATTTCTGCACCCTGCACCGCCCCCCGATACAGTGCCCGCGCCAGCGGAGGGCGGACCAGCACCGGAATGCCCAGCCGGTGCGCCTCGTCCTTCAGCGCCAGCGCAAACCGGTTCCGCCCCTTGGCTGATACGCTCGGCGCCCGCATCCGCTCAGGATCATAGCGCAGCGCCACCGCGAAATGTTCGGGGTTCACAATAAGCAAGTCGGATCCCGGCAGGTTCCCAGCCCCTTGGCTCTGCCGGACGAACTCTGCGTGGAGCTGCTTGCGTTTAGACTTGATCCGCGGATCGCCTTCGCGCTCCTTGGCCTCGCGGGTCACTTCGCGGTGGCTCATCTTCATTTGCTTGGTGAATTCGCTTCGTACCAGGATCTGATCGAGGATCACGAAGCCGACCGCTATCGCGATATAAACGAAGATCAGCCGCATCCCTGCACCCAGCATCGCCTCGGCCAGCCTCTCGCCATCGCCGGCGATTACCGAGTAGCGCGCGATTGCGTCCTTTACCATGAACCAGGTTGCCGCCGTATAGATCGACGCCTTGAGGACAGTCTTGAGCGTCTCCTTGATCAGCCGCATCGAAAAAAGACGCTTCAATCCCTTGGCCGGATTGAGCCGACTGAAATCGGGTTTGAGCGGTTTGCCGGTAAAGATGAGCCCGCGCAGCTGAAGGATTTCCAGGAACAACACCACCGCGACAACGGTGCCGCCAAGCAGCATCAGCGGCTCCATCGCGCCCCAGGCAACTTCGCCAATCAAAGCGCTCGCCTGAGCTGGATCGGTCGCCTGCTCGACGCCGGCCGAAAGCGCGCGGCGCATCGTCTGGGTGAGGTTGCCAACCAGCGTTTCGCCCGCCATCCCGACGAATAACGCGAGTCCCGTCAGCCCACCGAGGAAGCCCAGCTCTATGCTTCGCGGCACTTGCCCCTGCTCGCGCGCCTTCTTCAGCTTGAACGGCGTTGGCGCTTCGCTGCGATTCTGTTCCTGTCCCTCGGCCACCGGTCAGCGCGCGATCAACTGCGGCATGATCTCAAGCGCGCTGCGCATCAATCGCACGAACAACGCTCCCGACGTCGAGATTGCTATCGGCAGCACCGCCAGCGTTGCAACTGCTTTCACCTGGAAGCCGAGCAGCATCATGTTCATTTGCGGCAGCGTCCGAGCGAGAAATGCAATGGTCAAATCGATCAGAAACAGCACGAGCAGAACCACCCCGGCGAGCCCCACGGCCATCAGGAAGACCGCCGCCATATATGTCATCAACACCCTGGGATCCCCGCCGATCGAGGCGGTGCCGACTGGGACGTTTGCCACCGACGCATCCAGGATCGCGAGTATATCCTGCGGCCCGCCGATGGCGAAAAACACCGCTGCGGCGGCATAAGCAAACACAGTGCCGACTAAAGGCAGCTGGCCCTTTGTCGTCGGATCGACCAACACTGCGAGCCCGAACCCCGCTTGGATATCGATTGCCCGCCCCGCCGTGAGAAGCGCCGCGAAGGCGAGCTGTAGCGCAAGCGAAAGCACTATCCCAAGGAAGAGCTCCCCAGCCGCGACCGCCGGAAGCCCGGCATCCCAGAAAGGCGCACGCCAAGTGGTATCGGGGTTACCTGCGACCAACCAAGCCGCTAGGCTGATACCCAGCATCACCCGCGCCGTTGCCGGCAACCGAATTAGCGTAAATGGCTGGGCAAAAGCGAGCATCGGCGTGATCCTCAGGCTTACCAGCAACACCGCCACAATCTGGTCGGTCAAGTCGCCCAATTTACCGCCACAATCAGCCTGCCAACGTCGGGATAGTAAGATAAAGACCGCGCGCAAAATCGGTGATCCGCGCGATCATCCAGGGCCCAAGCATGATCAGCAGCGCTGCGGAGGCAAGCAACTTGGGAACGTAACTCAAGGTCATTTCCTGCAATTGGGTCGCAACTTGCGGCACGCTGATGGCAACCCCAACGATCAAGGTAGCAGCAAGAATGGGCCCCGCCACGACCAGGCAATTCCACAACATGTCATTCAACAGATTAAGCGCGCGATCGGCTTCCACAAAATCTTCCTCGCGTCAAAATGATGGTTTTGATCAGAATAAATCTTGACCGGGATATCCCCCCAAACATTCAAAAACAAGCATCTGCCGGTATAGCTATAGCGTGATTGCTGGATAATTGGCTGGCTCGCGGCACGAATCCTCAGGGCAGGTCTGTGGGTCCGTAAAAGATTGAAAAATATTGCTGCCGGTGTCGCCAGGAAACGCACCGCATCACCCGCGCCAAAGTTGCAACGTCTGACCTACTTTGATCAACATCCGGCATGCTTGAAGAAATTAGCGATCTCGCTGTCGAGAAAGTTTCCCCCAACGCTTGCGCGCGATTGCTCCCACAAATCTTGAACAAGCATGACTGCCCAATCGAGGCAGCGGTTGCGGATCGAACATGAACCAGCGTCTGGAACTAGGGTCAAAAACCAGTCAGTCTCTTAAAAATGTACAGATTGGTTTATTCAATGGGCTTCCACGACAGATGGAGGCCCTGCAACGTCGCGTTGTTTGTTCTGGTTGTCCGACGAAACCTCGTCGGCGATCGAACCTTTCCTGCCCGGGAACCAGCCTGGAGCACGGCGTGTCGAAGACCGGCGCGAGATTTCCGGCATCATTCACGTGCTAAAATCGGGCTGCCGCTGGTGCGACTGCCCAGCGGATTATGGCCCGTCGAGAACGATCTACAATCGCTTCAACCGTTGGTCGCGGCGCGGCTTCTAGACAAAATTGCTCGATGCCTTGGCAAGGGCTGGGGCGGTTAAAAGCAGCACCGCGATCGGCAGCACCTACATCAAGGCCCAGCGTTCGGCATTCGACGGAAAAGGGGTGCCAAACCCAAGCGATCGGCCGCTCCAAGACCAACTTCACCGCCTCGAGCTTTAACTCCCGGCTGAACTTCCGTCGTTGGGTCATCACCCTCCGGTTCCAGAAACACCTTATCTCGGTGTCCACAAAACCGGGTGCAGCTCATTAGAACCAGTGCTGGTCACTCAGCGGTGCGTCAGCCTGATCGAAACTGGACGCGGGAGCAGGTGTCACTTTTTGGCTCGGACTAGTCGATTGCTGACCAGCCAGCCTCATCCGGCTGGATATCGCCCGCTGCGATTCTCTCAGGCTGATTCATTTCGCGCAATCGGGATCATCACCTCGTTCCGGCGGAGAAACCACAACGTCCAGGGTGGATCAAATTGCGCCAAGGCAGGCGACCCGATCGCGTGCAACTGCTGCGCCTTCATAAAGCCCAACAACGTATCAGTGTTCGCGGCGATAGCGCTTTGCTGCGCCAGCCCGCTGAACCGAACGACGGCCATCCGCGCGGGTTCGATGGCTTGAAGGTGCACCTTGGGATTATTCGGCTCTGGCAAAGTCTCTAGCGTCGAACCGCGCGGCATGATGAATCGGACCACCCATTTGCCATCGCCGCCACTCTGCAGGACGGGGGCGGTCATCGCGATCTTCTCACCACCCGCAGGCGCCTGCACGACTGGCGCCGTCATCGCGATCTTCTGCTTGGTGGTGTTGCCGCCAAAGATATAGCCCGCGAGGAGCCGGAACCCCTTGCTCGCGGCCTCCTTGCGGTCACCAGCGACCGACACTTCCGCCACGACCAGCGCCGGATAATCGCGAACTTCACATTCACCTTTGGAGAGACTGACAGTGAAGGATGGTTCTTCGGTCGCCACGACGCATGCTCCTAGCAGGCTGAGCCCCAGCATCAGGGCAAAATGAAGTGATTTCATGGTAATCGTTTGGCCGATGCGCTGGGGATCGTGCAGATCACCCCAATCAGCCGTGTTTGTCGGGTACATGAGCGGGCTGCACTGACCAATCCGCTGGAGCGTCTGCCTTGTCGGCCATTGCAATGGCTGCCGTCGGCTGCACTTTCCCGGGTGCGTGATGCGCGGGTGCATAGATGGCATAAAGCTGCATTGGCGCCGTGCCGATATTCGTGATGTTGTGCCAGGTTCCTGCCGGAACGAGCACACACCACCCGTCAGAAACTTTCTCGTCGAAGATCAGCTGGTCTTTCGCAGCGCCCATCTGGACCCGGCCGTTGCCAGCTTCGAGACGGAGAAACTGGTCAGTCTCCGGATGCGCTTCCAGGCCAATGTCGCTCCCAACCGGAATCGACATCAGCGTCACCTGCAGATAGCGGCCGCTCCATGCGACTGACCTGTAATCCCCATTTTGTTTCGTCGCGCGTTCGATGTCGAGCGATTGCGGCTTTGGACCAACGTCTTCAATCGAGGCATTCGTGCTTGCCATGGCGGGTCTCCTGAAAGCGGCGACGATAACGCGCCGCATGGCCGTCGCGCGCAGATGAAATCGGTATCGATCATTCTCGGCCGTCCAATCGATGCGATTAAAACCCAGAAACCGGCAGTTCGATCCGCTTTCTGCATCACCTTTTCGCAAGGTCCGACGGGGGCTAGTTCCGGGAAAATTCAATCGAGACCAGGTTTCGAGGAAAAACGGCCCAACTCGCGCGCTGCCGTGTTTGGTCCGGGCCGACCGCCCCGCCCTATCCACAAAGATTCATCGCTCGATCGGCGAACAGCAGATCCGGACGTGCGGCCATAATCGCCCCTGAGCTGCCGAGGCGGCCAATTGGCCGCTTTTGTGGCCTTCGCTTGTCTACAATAACACCAAGGGTTGGTAGATTGCAGTCGGGCAGCGCCACCGCAACGTGCGCTGCACCCATCTTGGCCGAACAGCCCTACCCTTCTAGCGCCTTTCGCTTGCCGACCGTGGAACGCGCATCACGGATTGCCCTGCCCCGACAAGACGGTGATCTGATAGGCCGAGCGCGCATTCGCGCCAACCGGTCCGGCTAAAGCCAGGGCCTGGGACAGCTGACTGCCTGGGTCGAGCACGCCCTGGCGAAGGAAAACGCGGATATAGGGATCGCCAGAGGCCGTGCGCCCGCTGGCGTTGGTCAATTGGATGCCTTTGGACAGCCCCCGCACGATCACCAGCAGATGGGTGTCGACGACGGATCGGCTTGTATTGGTGAGTGTATATTGGTCCGCCTGCCGCTGTCCGTCGATCGTGGACGCGACCAGCCTGATATTCAGTTTTGACGTTACATCAAGGAATTCCAGCCCCTGATCGCGCCGAGCAAGGGGATCATTGTCATCGATTGCCAGGCCGCTTGGCATGAGGCCATCCTTTGCCCCCAATGCTGCCAGGTCAGGCCGGTATTTCGAATAAGCCAGATCGCGCGGGTTGGGCTGGAGCGTATCGGTCCGCGATTTCGGATCATAGGTGACGAATGTAGGATCATAGAGCGCGTTTTCGATGAAATCGGTGAGATCGTCGATCTGGCGCGGCGTGAGGCCAAGCCCCCTGGGATAACCGGGGCCCCGCGGATTGGTAAATCGGGGCGACAGGGTGGCCGCTGCGCCGGCGGTGGGGTCTTGCGGTATCCCTGCGTTGAAATAACTGACCACGGCCCGGACGGTGTCGAACGATCCGTTGTGGAAAAAATTACCGCTGCCCTTCAGCTGACGCAGCGTCATCGCGCGGAACTTGAACGCGTCCTGGGGCCGATGGGTCACTTCCTGGCGGCCAGTATCCTCGGCATGATAGGGAAACCCGTCCGCACCAAGGCGCCGCCGATTGAGCGTTCGCCTTGCCTGAGCGTTCAGCGCCTGCACTGGATGATCGCCGATGCCGATGTTGAAAAAATTTTCTTCCACAAAGCGCCCGGCGCCCGTGACATCGGGGTCATTCGGTTGCTTGTTGAGCGCCGGGCCGCTGTGGCAGCCGGAACAGCCCGCTCCGCCGGCACCATTGGCGGCGGGCGTGAAGAACAGCTTTGCCCCGCGAAGTTGCGCGGGGGTAAGCGCGTTGTTGTCGCCGGCCAGGAATCGGTCGAACGGCGTTTCGCGCGTGATGATGGTGCGCAGGAACGCTGCCTGCGCCCGGAATTCGGTTTGATCGTTGATCAGTTTGGTCAGGTCCCCGCTGCTATCCGCCTCGGCCGCCTCTTGCGGGAAGGCATCCCGGAACAGCTTGATATAGGTCGGAAATCTCAACAGCGCTGCCGACTGAAAGTTCAGCATGCGATGCGCGTCCAGCAGCAGCAGCGTCAGATTTTCGGGCGCCGGATCGCTGAACGGATTGAGCGAACCGGGTGTCGACTGGGGTTCACCGCCAAAGCCGCCAAACAACAGGCGGTTGTTGAAACCGGCACCGACCATGTTGGGAGACAGGCGCCCGACGCTGTCCAATTCGTCAAGACGACCGGTCTGGAGCAAGGCCCTTGGCTTAGGCTCATGATAGAAAAGCGCGGGGGTCGTGATGACACGGCGACCGCGTGAATCGACAAAGATGTCGGTCAGTGTCGGCAACGCATCGACAAGCACGTCCCCGGCAAAAATTGGCTTGGGGCGGAGTTTGGTCAGGATCGCTTGCGGTCGGCGGCGGGGGAAAAAATTCCCATGCTCGTCGGTATAGCCCCTGCCTTCGCCGCCGGTGTTGAAGTTTAGCCGCTGACCCGCCTTCCCCGCCGCTTCGCCGATATGGCAGCTGCCACACGACCCGGTCTGGCGTGTCATGGCGACAATGTTTTGGATGCCGGGTGTCGATGAGCCGACCGTGCCGCCAAAGGCGGTGCCAGCCGGCAGATTGAGCGGCTGGCCCTGGTTTTCATTGACGCGCGCAGTGCGAACCGGATCATGGAACAGCATCTTGCCCAGAAACCGCTTCGCCTCGGTCATTTCATAACGATAGGGCACGGTGCCGTCCGCTTGGCGCGGTAAAGGAAGGTCGGCGTTTGTCGCGGGAACCTTCAGCTTGTCGATGCCGCCGACCTGCTGGCCAATGAACGCGCGAAGCTGGGCGGGGTCAGGCGTTGACGATGGATCGTCCAGAGCAGCGATATTCTGGCCAACGACATTCTGGCTGATGGCGGCGGCGCTGCAGAAAGTCGCCACGCCGACCAGCAGCGCCGACACCGGGAAAAAACGGGCCCATCGCCCCCGCCGGGCCACTGTTGCCGAAACCCGGGACGCGCGAAGGTGCGATTTCATGGCCATGTTCCCCTAAGGCATTCACGCTGGACGACACGAAATCGGCAACGCGGAATCAAGAAGCGGTAATTGCTGGGCCGAGCCGAGGTCAGCGAGCCGCAAATCCAGAACAAGCGAAACCCTGTGGTCCGGTCCTTTGGGTATCGGCTTACAGCAGAGGAGGCAATTGCGGGGCGTCCGCTATGGTGCGCTGGGCTCTGCACCGCGTGCCATGGCAGCGAGCGACGCCCCTTCATCGGGACGACCGGCGCGCTCCTTCCCATGCGCGGGCGCGGCGTTTGGATTTGGCCGCCGGTCTTTGGGTCTTTGTCCTCACCCAGTCTAGCCTGGATCGCCACGACCATGCGGCCAAAGGGATAGATTGGATTCCGGGGCGGGTGCGCTAAAGCAAAAGGCTAAATGGGGGAGCCGCAGCGTGAAGAAGCGATATTGGGGCCTGCTGGCCGTGATTCTGGCGATTGTGGCTGTTTATGGTGCGGGCGTCCGGCTGGCACCGCTCGGGCAGGATTTCGATGCTGCCCCGCTGATCGCCAGGGCCAAATCCTATGACGCGCTGGTAGAGCGCGATCGGTTCGGCGTGCCACACATCTCGGGCAAGCGCGATGCCGATGTCGCTTTCGGCATGGGCTATGCGCATAGCGAAGATGATTTTGCGACGATCGTCGATGCCGTGCTGACGACGCGCGGGCGCGCCGCTGAAACCAAGGGCAAGGATGCCGCTATCGGCGATTATCTCGTCCGGCTATTCCGGGTGTGGGAAAAGGTCGCGGTGGGATACGACACACAGATCACCCCGCAAGCGCGGGCGATCATGCAGGGCTATGCCGACGGCGTTAACCTTTATGCTGCGCAGCATCCGGACTTGGTGCCCGCTGGCGTTGTGCCGCTCTCTGGACGTGACGTGTCGGCTGGCACGATCTTTCGTGGGCCGTTTTTCTATGGGCTCGACAAGGTGCTGAAGTCCATCACCGAGAAAACACCCGCACGCGATACATCGCCCCCCAAGGGATCGAACGGCATCGCGATCGCCCCGTCGCGGTCATCGGATGGCGCGACCCGGCTGCTCGTCAATTCGCATCAGCCCTATGAAGGGCCGGTCGCCTGGTATGAAGCGGTGCTCGACAGCGGTGAAGGCTGGCACGTCGCGGGTGGATTTTTCCCCGGATCGCCGTTCATGCTCCACGGCCACAACGCGCATCTTGGCTGGGCCAGCACGGTCAACAAGCCGGATCTGTCCGACGTCTATCGGTTGAAAACCGATCCCGCCAAGCCGGGTCAATATTATTTCAATGGCCAATGGCGCGCTTTTGAAAAATCGGTCGCAACATTTCGCGTGAAGATTTTTGGGCCAATTCTGTGGACGGTGAACCGCGATGTGCTGTGGAGCGTCCATGGTCCGGTATTCGAAACCGATCACGGCACCTTCGCGCTCAGCTATGCAGGCGAGCATGAAGTGCGCCAGCCGAACCAATATATGGCGATGAACAAGGCGCGCTCACTGGACGAGTGGCGCGCTGCAATGGGCATTCAGGCGTTGCCGAGCATCAATTTCATCTACGCCGATGACAAAGGGAATATCGGCTATCTGTCGAACGGCCAGTTCCCCGTGCGCAAGGACGGTTTCGACTGGAAGGGCACGCTGCCGGGCGATCGGCCCGATCTATTGTGGACGCAGCGCGTGCCGTTTGCGCAGTTGCCGCAGGTGTGGAATCCGCAATCGGGCTATGTGTTCAATTCTAACAACAACCCGCTAATCGCCACCGACCCCGCCGATAATATCAAGCCCGATGCACTGGCGCATAATCTGGGCCTGCAAACCAACATGACCAATCGCGCGCACCGCGTGCTGGAAACCTATGCGCGCGACACATCAATCACGCCCGAGGAGTTTGAGACCTACAAATATGATCTGGCCTATAGCGACCAGAGCGTGCTCGCCGGGTTGATCACGCAGGCACTCGCCTATGATGCCAGGGGCAACCGCGATCTGGCGGCTGCACAGGCAATCCTGAAAAATTGGGACCGGCGAACCGATACCAGTAATCGCGGCGCGGCTTTGGCAGTGCTGATGGGCGAGCCCATCGGACGTGCGCTCGAAATGGGCGAACCGACGCCGCCGCTCCGCCCGGCGCTGGATGCAGCGATCGTGCACCTAAAGAAGCATTTCGGGCGGCTCGATCCGGAATGGGGCCAGGTCAACCGGCTGCGGCGCGGCAAGGTCGATCTGCCGATTGCGGGCGGGCCCGATGTGTACCGGGCGGTCTATGGCAAAAAGCAGGACGATGGCACGCTGACAGGGAATGGCGGCGATACCTTCATCATGTTCGTAACGTGGGACAAGGCAGGCAAGCTTTCCTCACGCAGCATCCACCAATTCGGGTCTGCGACGATGGACGCCAAATCACCCCATTATTCTGATCAGGCACCGTTGTTCGTGCAGATGAAGACCAAGCCGGTGCTGTTCAACCGGGCCGATCTGAAAGGGCAGATTGAGCGGAGCTATCACCCCGGCAGATAGGGGCGCGGGGCCGGACGCGTAAGGCAATCGCACGGCTCGGCTTGTTCGACGCCATCGGTGGGATCTCCCGCCATTCGGCATCGCTCGGATCGTCGCGGGTCATGCCGCCGTTCTGAACCTCAACCCCACTGCTCCGCCAAACCGATCAATGGATTGGCGTCTTAATATTATAGAAAACTGCTAAATTTGGTAGAACAGCGAGCGTTTTCGTTGTGACTGCGCGCCTCTAGCGATATCAAAGAGATGTTAAAGGAGGCACGCAATGAATAATGATACCCTAGAAAGACGTAAGTTTCTGACAAATACAGGTATTGGTTTGGCCGGTATTGGTGCCGCTGTTATGATGGGCGCTTCACCGGTTAATGCCGCTACTTCAAATAAGCGGAAACTTCCAGGGTCAGGCGATGGCGATATTGCTGTGCTGCAGGGTGCTCTTGCCCTTGAGAATGAGGGTATTGCCGCCTATTCGATCGCTGGCGGCAGCGGATTATTGTCCGCCGAGGTGCTGAAGGTCGCGTTGGTCTTTCTTGGCCACCATAAGGCGCACCGGGACTCCCTTGCATCGTTGATCATTAAGGCGGGCGGTAAGGCTGCTGACCCGAAGAGCGATGCTGAATATACGCGTGACCTGGATCTTGGATCGTTGAAATCGCAAGGGGACGTTATTGCACTGGCAGCCCGGCTCGAACAAGGCGCTGCAAATGCCTATGTCGGCCAAGTGGCGGCGTTGAAGGATCGGTCGCTCGCAACCTTGTTTGCTCAGCTCTCAACGGACGAAGCCGTTCATTGGGCGATTTTGAACAATGCGCTGGGGAACGCTGTTCCCTCCACGCCTTATCTCTTCGGCTAGGAGAGATTGGCATGATTCAGCCCGCATTATTCCCAATCCGACGCGCGCTGACCTTGTCGGTGCTCGCCCTGGGCAGTTGGGGAATGGTCGGTAGTGCTGTTGCCCAGACCCCGCCCGGCGCAGCGCTTTACCAGGCAAAATGTGGCGGATGCCATTCGCTTGATTCAAACCGGATCGGGCCATCGCATCGCGGCGTTGTGGGGCGAAAGCCTGCCAGCGTTGCAGGCTATGCGTATTCGGCAGCGATCAAGAAGCTGACGGGTGTCTGGACGCCGGCCCGGCTCGATGCATGGCTACAGGGTCCGCAAAAAGTGGCACCTGGTTCGAAAATGTTCCTGACCATTGCCGATCCGGCAACGCGGGCGAGCATCATCGCCTATTTGCAGAGCGTGTCGCCCCCAGCGGCCGCAAAATGAAAATAGACAAAAATGCGATGCTAATGTCTTGATACAGGTGAGAATATTGGTCGGTACAGCGACCTGAGAAGCAGTCGCGGTGATGCTGGCCGACCAATATTTCTTACCTACCTCTCATAAAAATGGACCGAGGGGCGAGCGCCCCGCCCCTCCCGATGGTTCGGGCGCAGATGTTGGGTGTTGTTGCGGTCTTCTAGAGCCCGCCAAGCGCTCGGCGACGTCCGGCGTGCACACCAAAATCGGTTATCGCAAGCTGTGCCCACAGCAGCGCGCTGACTGACCTGCCGGATCGATCACTTCCTCAATTCGCTGCGTTAGCCTCTTGGGGCCCCTAACCGCTGACGATCAAAACCGAGCTGCGCGGCAAGAACGATATTCGGCAATGCTTGCGGCGGATCGGCTTCTGCAGCGGGATAAAATTGATCCGCAATCAACCGCCGAAATCCTCCTGGCGTCAGCCCAGTGACGCGGCGAAAAACCGTCGTGAAATGTGCTTGGCTATGAAACCCCAACTCGGTCGCAATATCTGCCAGCTTGATATCAGATTTGGCGATTAAAGAGCGCGCCTTCTCAATACGGTGCTTCAATACATATTGGTGCGGGCTATAGCCTGTCTGCAATTTCATCGCCCTGATGAAATGAAATTGACTATATCCTGCGATGTGACTGAGCTCACTGACTCGGATTGATCGTGATAAATTTGTCCTGATATAGTGATCAATATCAGACAGCCGACGAAATGTAAGGTGAATGCGACTTTGTTCCGTCTTATGTTCATTATTATTGCGCGCTAGCGTGAAAGCCGCCTGGATGAACCCAGGGATGAGATGCTCGACGACGCCACTCTCTTTGAATTGCCGGGCCGTCAAATGATACATTACCGCTTCTGCGATTCTAAATAGAGCATTATCTTGTAGATTAAAGAAACTACATTTTTCAGCCGGGCAATCTTCATTTGATAAATTTAAGTTGCCCAACGGAATATAGAGAAAAAGGAGCGTTTTCGGGCAGCGGGGGATCAAAATATCTTTGTTTTCCGATAGGATAATCGCGGATATCGAATGCTGTGCCAGGTTTGTTAGGGTATAGTCTCCGTCGCCGGTTACCCAGCATCGGTCGACGCGCCGCCTTGCCAACACAAAGACCAGGCCTGTCGTTACTGCCTTGTCGTTCAGATGTGCACCACGGTTACCGGTAACCGATCCGCGAACGACGATCGGGCGTGCTTGCCCTGCTTCGCCGTCCGGCACCGCATTGGCGATCACATCGCGCAGGAAAGCAAACTCGCTACATTCCGAATGTTCTTCCAATGCAACGCGTCCCCAATGGAATTGCCTTCCATCGGGCTATCGCAGCGGGAACACCTCGTCGTTCACGTTACGGCCGGACGTACAGATTCTAATCATTGGAAGGGTCCATCAACCGTTTGAACGTTGAGGGCGCAATCCCGTTAAGTTTACGAAATATCGTTGAAAAATGCTGCGAAGATGAGAAATTGAGCTCGTACGCAGCCTGGGTCACTGAAAGCCCTTCTTGCGTGAGCAAAAGCTTAGCGCGGTCCATTTTCCGCTGAAGTGTCCAGCGATAGGGCGTTACACCGAAGGTCACCTTGAACAGCCGCATAAACTGGGTCATCGACAGGCCCGAAATGGCCGCCAGATCCGTTAATGAAACCGGCTCCGTCAGATTGTCCTCGATATAGTCATGAACGAGCATCATTCGACGGTCAGCGGGCCCAGTCTTTTCAAGGCTATGGGCCGTTCCAGTAACGGTGATGTTGGACCATGTGCGCAAGATTTCAGCAGCGACGGCATAGCCAATTGAGTCTGCGAGCAGTCGGTCGACTGGACTATTGGCGCTGCGGCGAAGCGTCATTTGCGCGAGAAGGGTCAGCTGGTGATCCGGGCGGTTCTGGGGGTCAATGAACTCGACCTGGGTATTTGGCGCCTGGTCCTCCAACACATGGTCAAACCAACTGCGCGCGATCAGAAACCGGACGCATTCGCAGCGCTCTGCGCTGTATTCGATGTTATAGGTTAGGCCGCCGACCCCAAGGTTGGCGGTACCGGCCCGCCCCTCACGCTCAAAACTGGTGAAGGACGATCGATTTCGCATCCGGATCGATCCGCCAATATGGACGCAAAGCATGATCTGATCAGCGGGAAGGACCGCTTCGACGCCGACAATATCGGCGCTTTCAATCAGGCCGTGGCTGATGACAATGCCGCCAGAACTGCCGTCAATTTCGTTTAAGGCACGATATCCAGGCCAGGAAAGTGATGGTGGCCGACTGACGAAAGTGCTCATCACGCACAGAAACCCATCGTCGAACCTGAAATAACGTTCCCCAAAAATTTTCCCCGCAAACGTCGCCCTCACCCGTTAGACGCCACGTGTACGACATACGTTTCAACGAAAAGAAAAGATGAGGTGATGGAGGGTCCCCCGGTTTCTCATCCGGGTCGAGGGTGAGGATCCAGCGTTCATTCGGCGGCGATCTTGGCCGCCACAGCAGCAGAATATTCGATCGGCGTCAGCCAGCCAAACGATATGGGCCGCCTGTCGTTATAGGCGCTCCACCTGGCCCCAATCTTGTCGCGGGCGTCCTGGGTGCCCCGCGTACCAGCGCGATGCGTCATCGCCGCGACCACCTGTTCGCGCTTGATGCCCTGGCTGACGGCGGATCGACATCCCCGTTTACGCTCCAACCCATGAAGCAGCGCAAGACGCCAGATTTCATTCATAACGCAGCGCCCGGGCGGGCTCGCTGCGCGCAAGCCGCCACGCCTCGCCCGCGATGGTTGCAACGGCAATGCCTGCGGTCAGCATGATCGCAGCAACAAACAGCCAGGGTGAAAGCGCGACGCGGTCGTCGAAACCGGCCAGCCATTGTCGCGTGACGCCAAAGGCCACCGGCACAGCGATGATGTTTGCAATCAGTACGGGCCTGAGGAACTGGCCGATCAGCATCCGCAATATTTCGGCAGTTGACGCGCCCAGGGCTTTGCGGATCCCGATTTCCTTCGTTCGGCGGGCCGTGTCGAAGGCGGCGAGGCCGTAAAGGCCAATGCACCCGATGATAACTGCGAGCACGGCGCCAATCATGAACAAGCGCATCCGCTGTTCATCAGCGCGGTAAAAGGATTCGTATAATTGCTGATCGACCGGCAGCGCCTTGAACGGGGCGGCGGGCGCGATGCGGCGCCAGTCCGCCTCCATCGCCGCAAGAATGGCGCGGCCAGCGTCGGGAAGGTGGCGAACCGTGAGCACGGCACTGGAAAAACCGCGGTCGCGCTCGAAATATGCCAGTGGCTCGACGGGATCACGCGGCGAACTGAAGCGCATGTCGCCAATCACCCCGACTATGGTGGCGGCATGCTCCTCACCGTCGCCGATGGTGACGCCGATCGCCTGTGTCGGATCAGCGAAGCCAAGCAGACCCACTGCCCGCCGATTGAGCACGACAGCCTTTGGCCGTGGCGACGCCGGATCAACCGCATCGCTCGGATGACGTTGGGAATCGAGAAAGCGCCCAGCAAGCAGGCGCGCGCCATAGGTGGTGAAGAAACCGCGCGCGATATCGGCGTGGACGATCGTCGGATCCGGGCCGGTTGCGCCGTCCCGGTGCATCGGGCCAATCGAAAAGCTGCCACCCGCCGGCGCGATCGCAGACTGAGCCTGTGCGACCACGCCCGGCAGGCGCGCCACGCCAGCAACGAACGCGCGGCGCTGGCTGTCATCAACCGCGCGATCACCCATCGGCACCGCGATTAGCCCGGCCCTGTCGAACCCCAGGTCTGATGATTTGAGGTGCCGGGTCTGGGCGACGAGCACGCCAGTGCCGATCATCAGTGCGGTTGCAATCGCGAATTGAATGACAACCATCGCGCGCCGCAGCAGCGCACCGGTGCGCTGCCCGCCCGGCGCACGCACCGAGGCGAGGACGGCGGCAGGCTGGAATCGCGACAGGACAAAGGCAGGATAGGCCCCCGCGACAATGCCTACGCCGACGATCAACAGCGCAAGCGGTGGCAGGATGGAATCGCTGCCGAAATAGGCCACCGAAAGCGACGTACCGCCCGCCACATTCACCATCGGCAACGCCAGTTCAGTCAGCGCCAGCCCGATCAGCCCGGCAGCAACCGCCGTCGCCATCGCTTCGCCGATGAACTGGCCGACAAGCGCTTTTCGCGTTGCGCCCACGACCTTGCGGATCGCCACCTCGCGCGCGCGCAAGGCGGCACTGGCGGTCGCCAGGTTCACATAATTCACCAGCGCGATCATCAGGGCGAGCACACCCACCATCCCGAGCGTCCCCACCACAATGCCATCGCGCGGATTGGCCAGATGCAGCGACGGCAAGGGGATCAGCGATTGGCGCAGCACATCGGGCGCAAGCCCTGCAAAGCTTGGATCGGGATGTCGGCGCGCCAGTGCAGCAAAGCCTGGCCCCCGACGTGAGGCTGTCGACGCGTCGAGAAAGCGGACAAAGGTGGTCAACAGCCCATTTGGGCCAGCGCTCGCTTGTCCGGAGCGAGGCAGCGCGAGGAAAATGGCATTGCGATAGAAGCTGGCGGCAGGCGGATCGGCAATCACCGCGCCAATGCGAAACGGCGTCGGCTTGCCATCGACAATCAGTGTCAGCGTCCGACCGATCGGGGATGCTTTGCCGAAATAGGTTTCGGCAACACGCTTGGTAATCACCATGCCGTCGGGCGTCGCAAGCGCAGCTGCCGCGTTCCCCGCAATCGCTTGTAACGGGAACAGCGAGAAATAGTCCCGATCAACCCAGGCGACCTTTTCCGTCACCAGCGCCACGCCGTTCTGCACGGGCACATCAGCGGCGAGCATCCGGGCACCATCTACTTCCGGCCAGTCACGCCGGATCTGCCCCAGTAGATCGGGCGGAGACGGAATGACCATTTCGGGCGAACCCGGAAACTGCATGCTCCGCTTGACCACCCAGATCCGGTCCCATCCGGGCAGGACGCGATCATAGCCGGTTTCGAACCGAACGAAGAGGAACAGCACCAGGAAGACGGCGATGCCAAGCGCCAACCCGCCGATATTGAGGATCGCATACAGCCGGTGGCGGGTGAGCGATCGGTAAAGCGTCAGCAGGGCTGATGGCATGGCCGGGCTGCTATTCGTGACGCAGCGCGCGCGCAGGCTCGGCACGGGCAACGCGCCATGCCTGGCCAAACACCGTCGCCACGGCAATCGCGATCGCCAACAGGCTCGCGCTTATAAAGAACAAGGGCGATAGCGATATCCGATCATCAAACCCCGCCAGCCACCGTTGGAGGACGACATAAGCGAGCGGCCACGCGATCAGGTTTGCCAGCAATACCGGTCGCATGAACTGGCCGATCAACAACCGAAGCACCTCGGTCGTTGACGCGCCCAGCGTCTTGCGAATGCCGATTTCCTTTACCCGGCGCGCGGTATCGAATGCAGCAAGACCGTACAGACCAATGCAGCCGATCACGACCGCCAGCAGCGCGCCGATCGAAAACAGCCGCGAGCGCTGCGCATCAGCCTTGTAGTAACGCTCGAACAAATTTTCCTCGATCGAACGCGCAAGGAACGGGACACCCGGCGCTACGCGCTTCCACGCGGCTTCCAGGCGTGCCGCCATCGCTTTGGGGTCTCGGCCGTCATAGCGAACCGCTGCAAAAGGATCAGGAATATCGAGCGTATTGTACGAATAGGCTGTCGGGTTGACCGGATCACGCGGGCTTCTGAAGCGCAGATCATCGACCACACCGATAATCGTTGAAGAGCGATCACCATCCCCGATCGTCTGCCCTAGCGCGGCCGCCGGCGATGCAAAACCGAGCGCCGTCACCGCCGTTCGGTTGAGCACAATGTTCGGGCCGATCACTTTGCGCTGATCGGGGGTCAGGCGTGCACGGTCATCGGCATGCGCGGCGTCGAACAAGCGGCCAGCAGCCAGCCGCGCACCATAGATACGGAAATAGTCGCGGCCGGTGCCGACAACCATCATCGAGGTCTTCCGCTCAGGGCTCCCCGGCCGGGAATAGCCCGAATAGTTCGTCGAATTCTGGTCGCCTGGGGCGTTGTTGCCGGTCGTCACGCCGATAACCCCCGGCACGCTGCTGAATGTGGTGAGCAGGGCCGCGCGCTGTGCGTCATCCAGCCCTGAATCGTTGAACGATCGCACAATCATCAACCCGTCGCGCCGAAAGCCGAGATCGGCGTCGCGGATGTGCGCGGTCTGCGCTAGCATTGCCGCCGTTGTGATCGCAAAGGCGATCGCGATCGCAAACTGAATGACGACAAGTCCGCCACGCAGTCGCGCGCCGGCTCTGCCTCCCCCAGGCGCACGAGTGGAGGCGAGAACGGCGGCGGGGCGAAACCCGGACAGCACCAAGGCCGGATACAAGCCTGCTACGCCCGACACGCCCAGCACCATGAGAGTCATCGGCAACAGGATGCTGTTCATACCGAAATACTGGATCGCCAGTTTCGTGCCGCCCAGCGCATTGAGGAACGGCAGCGCGATTTCCGCGAGCGCAAGGCCGATCAGCGCCGCGACAGCGACGGTAACGACCGCCTCACCCATTAGTTGTTGCACGAGCGCGCGCCGCGTGCCGCCGACCACCTTGCGCATCGCCACTTCGCGCGCGCGCAAGCCCGCCCGCGCGGTGGCCAGATTGATGTAATTGACGATCGCAATCAGCAGCGTCAGCAACCCAACGATCCCAAGCGTCGTCACGATGGCGCGGTCGCCCGGTGTATAGAGGTGCATCCCCGACAAAGGGCGCAGCGACTGAAAATACTCGCCCTTCTTTATGTTCCCGCTGGCATAAGCATGGCGATCGAGAAACGCCGGTAATTGCCGTTCGAAAGCGCGGGCGGCGGCTTCATTGGGAAAACGAAGCAAGGTCGTCAGCGACGTACTGCCCCAATGATCCCAATATTCGCCGCCGAACCGCGCCCGCACCAGTTGCGCGAACATCTCGTTCTTGAGCGTTACGTTTTCAGGCATGTCGCGCAGCACGGCGCCAACGCGATAGGGATATTGCTTGCCGTCGATGGAGATCCGAAGGGTCTGGCCGATCGCTGATTGACTGCCGAAATATTTTCGCGCGGCGGCCTGGGTAATGACTAGCCCGTCGGGATCGGCAAGCGTGGCAGCGGGGTTCCCCTCCACCACCGGAAAGCGCATCAAATCGAAGAAGTTCGTATCGACCGTGCCAAGATCTTCGGCTGTCGACTGCGCGCCTTGCCTGATGGTGGCAGCGACACCGTTGTACCGCGCGCCGACAAGCTGCGGATAATCAGCACGCAGCAAATCAAGCTCGGCAGCCAATGAATGGGGATTGGTATCGGGCGGATAGCCCGGCATGACATAGCGCTCTTCAAGCACCCATAGCTTGTCCTGCTCCGGCAATGCCCGGTCAAAGCTCGTCTCAAAACGAACGAACAGGAACAGCACCAAAAACGTCGCAATACCAAGCGCAAGACCACCGATGTTGAGCGCGGCGAACAGCCGGTGGCGGGAGAGCGAGCGATACAGGCTGGTCAGGGCTGACATGTCAGGCTGCCCGCCGCGCTGATGACAGGATCCGCCCGTCGAGCATGTGAACGGTGCGCCGGGCGACATCGGCATGCGCGGGCGAGTGGGTGACCATCACAATCGTCGCCCCATCGGCATTGAGCTGGCTGAGGATGTCCATCACCTGCGCGCCATTTTCGGTATCAAGATTGCCGGTCGGCTCGTCGGCTAGAATCAACTGCGGCTCGCCGACGATCGCGCGAGCTATCGCCGCGCGTTGCTGCTGCCCGCCCGACAATTGATGCGGATGGTGACGCTGGCGGTGGGCGATCCCTACCCGGTCCATCGCGGTCGCCACCCGCGCCTTTTTCTCCTGTGCCGACATCGATCGATAGGCGAGCCCGAGCGCGACATTCTCCTGGATCGTCAGTTCATCGATGAGGTTGAAGCTTTGAAAAACGAAGCCCAGCCGGTCGCGGCGCAGCTTGGCCAGCTCCGCCTCTGGCGCCCGCGCGATATCGGCTCCGTCGAACAGATAGCGCCCGTCGGTCGGGCGGTCGATCGTCCCGATGATGTTGAGCAGGGTCGATTTGCCGCACCCCGATGGGCCCATGATGGCGACAAATTCGCCAGCGTCGATCGCAAGCTCGATGCCGCCAAGCGCGGTCGTCTCGATGTCTTCCGAGGCATAGGTGCGGCTGAGGTCCTGAAGCTGGATCATATCGGGTCCTATCGGAGGATGAGGGTTTGAAACGGGGTGTAGGTGTTGAGCGCGGTCGTCACGATCCGCTCGCCGGGGGCGAGGCCGGACAGGATTTCGACCTGATCGGGGTTGCGCCGACCGGTCACGATAGACCGGCGAACCGCATGTTGTTCGGTATCGAGGACAAAGGCCGTCGTCCCGCCCGCGTCGAGCCAGCCCCCCGTCGGCGCCACGATCGCCGGCTTATCCGCGCCCAGCACCAGCCGCACGTCAAGCGTCTGCCCGCGATTGAGCCCGGGCGGCACGTTGCCGCTGAACCCCAGTTCGATGCGGAAACGGCCATTGGTGACCTGCGGCAGAACCTTCAGCGCGGCCATTGGGTAGTTGCGTCCGTCGATCGCCGCCGTCGCACGCAGGCCCGCCCGAACGCGCCCCAGATAGAATTGGTCAACATCGGCGGTCAGCTTCCACTGCCCTTCGGAATCGATCTGGCCGACGGCATCGCCCGCTTTGAGGGTCTGGCCCGGCTGCAGCGTAAAGGCGGTCAGGCGACCGGCGACAGGGGCCCGGAGTACGAGCGCAGAAAGGCTCGCGCGGACCATGTTCAGGCTTTCGCGTAGTTGCTGCGCCGTTGCGGCGATGCCCGATGCCTGATCGGCGAGCGTTGCGCCCGCCTCATCCGCACCGCGTTCGAGCGCAGTCACCCGACTCTGCTGATAGGCGACGTCGTCGCGCAGCGGATCAATCGCCCCGCGCGTGATGATCCCCTTCTCAAACAGCACCTGTTTTTGCGCCAATAGCGTTTGCGCCTTGGACAGGGCGTTGCGCGCTTCAGCCAGGTCACGGGCGCTGCCCTGTCGGCTGGTCTGGACGGCCAGACGCTGGCCGCTAATCGCACTCAACTGACCAGCAATATCCGCCGAACGGCTGGCAACTTCGATTGCGAGCGCAGGATTGGAAAGCCGCGCGAGCGGGCTGCCCGCGGCAACCATCACGCCATCACTCGTCATCAGATCGGCCACCTGCCCGCCACTGATCGCGGTGACGAAAACGGTGCGGAGCGGTGCAACTTCAGCGCGCAGTGGTACGAAATCGCGAAACGGCGCGCGCGTGACTGCACCCGTCCGGATGGCTCTGGCATCCACCGTCAAGGCATTGGCGCCCGGCAGCGACCACCACAACATGGCGGCGATCGCGAGTGCGACGACGCCAATCGCCACGCGTATCATCAACTTGCGGCGTTTGTGCTGCGGGCGTTCAATGCGCCGGTCCATTGCGGCACCGCTGCCTGTTCGGATCGTCTCAGTCATGCGGACAGTTTACGCGATGCCAGGCCGCAGCGCTAAGCAACTGATTTATATATCTTATGAGAAATCTGACGGGCGGGAAATCGGGGCATCTGTACCAACTGTCCGTTTCCGGACACTATCGCGGCCATGTCAACCGAATCGCACATCTTGGTCATCGACGACGATATCGACATTGCCCGCGCCGCGCGGCTGTTGCTTGTCCGGCACGGCATGCGCGTATCGACAGCCGCTAACCCGGCGGCGGCGTGGGTTGTGCTTGCCAGTGAACGGATCGATGTGATCCTGCTCGATCTCAATTTCGTTCGCGGCCATACCAGTGGTGAAGAAGGCTTTGCGATGCTCGACCGGCTGGTCGCCGCAGACCGCCACGCCGTCGTGATCGTTGTTACAGGGCATAGCGGGATCGCGGTGGCGGTGCAGGCGATGCGCAGCGGTGCCACCGATTTCGTGATCAAGCCGTGGCATAATGAGCGCCTGCTCGCAACGGTCGAGCGCGGCATTGCCCTTCGCCGGGCGAAACTGGAGATCGCCGCCGCGCCGCCAGTGACTGACGAGCTTTTGCTGGGCGACAGCTCGGCGGTGGAGCATGCACGCGACATTATCACCCGTATCGCCCCGACAGCAGCGTCGGTCCTCGCGCATGGTCCGGCAGGTACGGGCAAGTCGCTGGTCGCGCGGCTTATCCACCGGGGATCATCCCACGCCGACGGCCCCTTCGTAACGCTCGATGCGGCCACGGCCGATGCCGCCATGATCGCCGAGCAGGCGGCAGCAGCGTCGGGTGGCACCTTGGTGATCGACCATATCGATCGCCTCCCCCGGGCGCTTGGTGCCGATCTGGCCAAAGCCCTGAACGCTGCCCGCATCGTCGCGACTACCCGGCTTGACCGCGCGGAGCTAAACCGCACGATCGGCGAAGATTTGGTCGATCGGGTCGGCACGATCGACATCGCCCTGCCCCCGCTTGGCCACCGAACGGGCGACACACTGTTGCTCGCGCGCCATTTTCTGGCGCTGTTCGCCTATCGGCATGGCAAGCCGCCCAAGCCGTTGAGCGACGATGCCGCGCATGCCATCACCACTGGTCACTGGCCCGACAATGTTCGCGGCCTGCGCCAGGCGATGGAGCGCGCGGTGCTGCTCGCTGGCGGCGACAGCTATGCGCCGGGCGATTTCCTGCTCTCGCGCGAAGCGACGCCAGATCGCCCACGCGCCGCCGATTTGTCGCTGGCGCGCAACGAGGAGGCCCTGATCTCGGCCGCTTTGGGGCGCCATGCCTTCAATGTCAGCCGGGCCGCGGCTGAGCTTGGGCTGACCCGCGCGGCACTGTATCGGCGCATGGCCCGTTATGGTCTCTGATCGCGTCCGCGCGGTTCTCCAGACGCTCGGCGCTGCCGGCGCAGGCGCGGCCGCGATGCTCGCTGCCGTGCAAGGGCTCTACGCAACGGCGCTGCTGGGATTGCTGATCGCCGCGTGGATCGCGGTGCAGAGCATGGTCGATGCGTCGCGACGGATCGTGGTACCGCCCCCACCTCCGCCCCCGGCAGCGCTGCCGGATGAGGAGGAGCGGCGACGGTTGATCGCCTATCTGGACCTGTCGCCCGCCCCGCTCGTCGCGCTTGATGAACGTGGCCGCCTCAGCGCCGTCAACCGCGCTGCGCGCCATTTGTTCGGCAGGAACGATGTGGTGCCGGAACCGCCCGCTGCGCTGATCGCGGCGCTCACTGCGCCCGGCCCGCCCGGCACGGCAACAATCGAACTTTCCGATACCGGTGAGCCGCGTAACTATGTGCTGGCGACCGGCGACCTGGCGTTGTCGGGCCGGATGATCCGGATTGGCGCGCTCATTGATATCGACGCTGAATTGAAGGCCGCAGAAGCAACCGCGCTGCGCGAACTCGTGCAGGTGCTGAGCCACGAGATCGTCAATGCCTTGACCCCCATCGCCTCGCTTGCCGAGACAGCCGTGGCCATGCTCGATGATCCGGTGCCGGCGCTACCGGAGATACGCGATGCGCTCGGCATCGTGGCACGGCGAGCAGCCAGCCTGCACCGGTTTGGTGAAAGTTACCGGTCGCTGGCGCGGCTGCCCGCCCCGCTGCTCCAGCGAATCGCCGTCCCGCGCCTGGTGGATGATCTGGCCACCCTGTTTGCGACACGCTGGCCCGCTATTGCCCTGGTGGTAGAGACCAGTAGCGCGCCAGCCTATATCGTCGCAGACCCCGATCAGTTGACCGCAGCACTTTGGGCAGTCCTGCAAAACGCAGCCGAGGTCCAGCATGACACACAATCAGCGCAAGTGACGCTCAGCGTTCGTGCGCTCGTGAACAAAACGCTGATTACCATCGCCGACAAGGGACCGGGCATGAGCGAGGCCGTTCAGGCCGAGATCTTTCGCCCCTTTTTCACCACCAAGGCAGAAGGCACAGGAATAGGGCTGGCGCTTGGCCGACAAATCCTTCGTAGTCATAAGGGCGATCTGTCGCTTGCGTCATCTAGCCCTACCGGGAGCCGCTTCGAAGCAATTATCCCTTCGCTCTTGCTGCCCAACCAAGAGGAACACGCAACCGCACCGAGAGTGCCTGCACCTACCGAGGTTCCCCCTTCGTGATGCTGTGAATTGCTACTGGTTTGAGCCCCGAAAACCCTCCGCCTGTGAGTGATGCGAGAGGACGTCAAAGGAACTTGACCGCGATCGTTTCAGCGCGAGCCGATTGACGGACAAGCCCGCCCAATGCATCGGCCAAGCTTCTTCGGCTGCCGGATTTCTGCTTGTCATGTCTGTTGATGCCAGCACCGATCATTTGCTGTTCTTCACTCGCTATCCCACCCCCGGTGATGTCAAATCGCGGCTTGCCGACGAAGTTGGCCCCGCCAGGGCAGCCGCAGCCCATGATGCAATGGCGCGCTATTGCCTTGCCGCGGCTGATGAGGCGGCGGTCGCGATGGGCGCGTCTGTTCGCGTCTTAATTACGGGCGCAACATCGACGGCGGCAGCGTCCTGGCTTGGCAAGCATCATCGCTTCATAGACCAAGGCGATGGAGGCTTGGGTGATCGCGTGCACCGGGCGCTCGTCGCCAGTGTCCGACAGGGAGCGAGACGGATCGTCGTCATGGGAGCTGACTGCCCGGCCTTAACGCCTGCACTGATCGCGCAAGGGTTCGCCCTGCTCGATGAATGCGACGTGGCGCTGGGGCCGGCGATCGATGGCGGCTTCTATCTGTTCGGTCTTTCCGCTGGTGCCGCTGACCAACTGCCTGCCCTGATGGCCGATCTGCCCTGGGGCACGGGTGCCGCACGGGCAGCGCTGGAGCGCAATGCCGCTGGGTGCGGTGCCCGGATCGGGATGCTGCCGCTGCACCATGATATCGATACGCTGGCCGATATCGATCCCGTCCGCTGGCCGTGGCTGGCCGCTGTCACCGGGCTGACAGGCTCGAGCGCCACCGCATGACGGCGCCGATTTGGCTGACGGCGGCTGATGTCGCTCTGGTCGCGGACCGGCTGCGGGCGCTCGGCTGGCTGGCACATAATGAGGCGCTGACCGAGGCTGCAACGGCAGGCGATGGCAATCTCAACCTCGTCCTGCGGGTATCGGCAGGTAGCCGCTCCGCGATCCTCAAACAGGCGCGGCCCTGGGTAGAGAAATATCCCGCCATTGCCGCCCCGGTGGCGCGATCAGCCGTCGAGGCGAGCTTTTACCGGCTGGTCCATGCCGCCCCCGCGCTTGGGGCGTTCATGCCGCAGCTATTGGGGGTCGATCCGGCTTGGCATCTGCTGCTGCTGGAGGATGTTGGGCGGCAGGCGGATAGCGCCGCGCTCTATCATCGCGCATCGGCCGACCCGGCGGCGCGGGCGCGGCTGATCGCGTTTCTGGCCGGGCTGCACGCGCTGGAGGTACCACACGCAGCGATGCCCGATAATCGCGCGATGCTGGTGCTGAACCACGCCCATATCTTCACCCTACCCTTTGCCGAGGCGGATCGGGATCTGGCGGCAACGGCCTCCCTGCTTGGCGATCGCTATCTGCTCGGCGCCGGGCCATTGCTCCACGGTGATTTCTTTCCCGGTGCCTGGGTGTACGGCAATGATGGCGTGAAAGTGATCGACCCCGAATTCTGCCTGTTCGGCCCGCCCGAATTCGATTTGGGCGTGATGGCCGCGCATCTGATCGTTGCCGGTGATGAGGCAGATGCGCCAAATGACCTAAGCGCCGCCTATCAGTCGGCAAGCGGTGGCGCGGTCGACGCGGCGTTGGTTGGGCGCTTTGCCGGTATCGAGCTGTGGCGACGGCTCCACGGCGTCGCGCCGCTACCGGTCCCGATCGATGATCAGCGCAAGGCCGCGCTGGTCGCGCTTGCCGCACGGCTGATCCGCGCATGATCACGCGCCTACCCGTCTGGATCGATAGCGATCCCACCGTGCTGCCGGGGGGGCATGAGGTGGATGACGGCTTCGCCATTGCCCTGGCGTTTCGGTCGCCAGAGCTGCGCGTGGTTGGCGTTAGTTCGATCTTTGGCAACGGTGACATTGATTGCTGCCACGCCAGCGCCGAAGCGATCGTCGCGGCGTTTGGCCCAATCGACATGCCGGTCCACCGCGGAGCCGCGACGCCGGGCGATTTGCATGCGACTCCGGCAGCACAAGCGCTAATCGATGCGGCGCGGCGCACCGTGCAACCGGGCCTGACGATCCTGGCGCTGGGCCCGCTGACCAACATCGCGGCGGCGCTCACCCTTGCGCCCGACATTGCCGAGCAGATTGCGTCGATCATTTGGGTGGCCGGGCGGCTGCCGGGACAAGAGTTTCGCGCGTCAGTGCAGCAGACAGAGGCCTTTGCCGATCTCAATTTCGAACAGGATGTGGCGGCAGCCCGCGTCGTTCTGGCCAGCGCGGTGCCAGTCGCGCTGACATCATGGACGGTCTGTTCGAAGGTTCATCTTGGGCGCGCGGAGATTGCACGGCTGGCAACGGCGGATGCCGGTTGCAGCACCCTGCACGGCCCCGCGCGTGACTGGCTCGATTTGTGGCGTGATCAATTCGGCCTCGATTATTTCATGCCGTTCGATACACTTGCCGTCGGCCATGCCAGCGCCAGCGGCGGTGTATCGGGTTTTGCCGGACGGGCCTGGATCGATCCGTCATCGCCGCCAATGCTGATCGCGGCTCCGGATCACACGGCACCTGCCGATGCACGGCCTGTCTGGTTCGGCACCGATGTGGGCGAGGATTTTGTTGAAACGTTGATGACCAGGATGACGACCCCAACCAGCCAGTGAAGGAAGATGTGCGATGGACAATCCCCGGTTACCGTTCGCGCTGTCGCGACCTATGACGCTTGGCGCTGGTGCGGCGCTGGCCACAGCCGCCATCATCGCGCTGCAGGCGATCGCCCAGCAATCGACCACGCCAATGCCAACCATGCCGGGCGCGGAGGCCAACCGTCCCGCCGACGATCCCTTTGCGATCTTCGCCACGGCCGACGAGGCACCAAGGGCGCCGATCAGCTATGCCGTCTGGAGCGAGTTTGTCGGCAAGCTGGTGTTGTTCGATACGGGCCATACGGAGATTGGCTATCGAGCAATCAAGCAGAATGCGGCGCCATTTCTTGATGATTTTGTGTCCGCGATTCAAACGCTGCGCCCCGAGCTCCTCAGCAAAAATGAACAGCTGGCGTTATGGATCAACCTGTACAATGCGCAGGTCGTTCGCGTGACGACGCAACGATATCCGGTGCGAAACGTCGAAGCATTGGTCAATGGCCCGGACTGGAGTACGCAAAGCCTTGGGCTGAGCGGTATAAAGCTGAGCCTTAACGATATCCGGACGCATATCCTCGCGCGCTATTTCGGCGATCCACGCATTCTGGCAACGTTGCTGGTGCCAGCTCAGGGCGGGCCCGAGGTTCAGAAGCAGGCCGCTTCTGGTCCAATAATCGATGCGCAGCTCAATGCCGCGGCCGCGCAATATATCAATCAGGGTGGAGTCGTCGTGGTCAAGGCCGATGTGGCCTATGTATCACCAGTCTATACGCTGAACCGAATGTATTTCGGTGGGGAAGATGCCCGGCTGATCGCGCATTTGAAGCAGTTTGCCAAACCCAGACTCGCCGCAAAGCTCGCCACGGTGACCCGCGTGGAGACGGGCAAGTTCGACTGGTCGCTTAATGACGTCGTTCCTCGTCAGAATGACTTTACAGCGCCATCGTCGTCGAATGGCGAGCAATCCTCCGGCTCGTGATTCTTGCCCGATTACCGCGCCACGGGGCGCTGACGTTAACGGCAATTGCACTGGCAGCGATAGTGTTCGTCGCGCTGCTCGGCTGGCTGTCGCTGGCCACGGGGGGCTGGCCGGCAGTGGTGCTGGCGACCGTGCTGGTGATTGCAGGGATCATCTGGCTCGCCCTGCCGCTGGTGATTGGTCGGGTTGGACGATCGGCAACAATATTGCGGGCACTGATCATTATCGGCCTCGCAGCGCGACTGGCGCTGTTGCTGAGCCCGCCGCTCTATGAGGATGATTATGTCCGCTATCTGTGGGATGGCGGCGTTACCGCGGCGGGCTTGAACCCCTATGCCCGCACACCGTCCTCTATCCTGAACGACATCCACCCGCTGTTCCCGCAAATGCCAGGAACGGCGCGACCGGCATCGCCAGAGGCTGTATTGGGTGTGCAGTCAAAGGGCGTGCTGGAGCGGGTGAGTTACCCCAGCGTTACGACAATCTACCCCCCGCTCGCGCAGCTTGGTTTTGCAGCGGCACACTTGGTGTCGCCCTGGTCATTGCTGGCATGGAAGGTGGTGGGGCTGGCGGCGGAAGCGCTGACTTTGTGGCTGTTGATGGGCGGGTTGCGCGCGGCGCAGCGACCGCCGGGCTGGGCGATGCTGTATTGGCTCTGCCCGCTCGTCATCAAGGATTTTGCAAATGGGGCGCATATGGACGTGCTGCTGATGCCGGCGCTGGCCGGGCTGATCTGGGCGATGCTTAAAGGGCGATTACGTTCGGCGGCGGTGCTGATCGGGGTCGCCGCTGCACTGAAATTCTGGCCGCTGTTGTTGGTGCCTGGGCTGGCCTGGCGCGTTGAGAAATGGCCGCAGCGGATCGCACTCGCCGCGCTGGCCATCGGCAGCGCGGCGCTGTTGCTCGCGCCACAGTTGCTGGCGCTCGATCCGGCGAGCAGCGGCCTGTCCGCCTATGCCGAAAGCTGGGTGCGCAACAGCCTGGCCTTCCCGGCGCTGCAGGCGATGATTACCGCGCTGGCGATTGGGGGAGACCCTGCGCTGCTAACGCGTTTTTTGGTGGCCGCCATCGTGGGGGGGCTGGCGCTGCGCTGGGGGGTAAGCGCCGCCAATGATGCGCCAACGGCGACGATCGCGGCCTGGCGCGATACGGTGCTCGCGCTGCTGTTGCTCAGCCCCACTGGCTATAGCTGGTATGCAACCTGGCTGGTCCCTTTTCTGGTGTTCACGCCGGAGGCGGCGGCGATGCTGCTCGTCGCTTTTGTCGGGGCTTATTATGCGCGCTTTGCCGACAGGGCGGGATGGGGCGCGGCAATCGCCCCGTGGATCGGCTTCGCGCCGGCCTGGGTCGTGACTGTTGTGACCGGGCTTCGTCAGCGGATTGCCGATGCGCGGGGTTGATCGGATCGCGGCAATCATCCCTGTTCTCAACGAAGCGCCGTCGCTGGCGCTGCTGCTCCCTGAATTGCCAGACTGGGTCGATGAGATCATCGTCGTCGATAATGGCTCCACCGACGGCAGCGCCGACGTCGCGCAGGCGCTTGGCGCGCGCGTCGTCGCTGCACCCTTGCGCGGCTATGGCAGCGCCTGCGCTGTCGGTGCCGCTGCAAGCACTGGCGACATTCTGGCCTTTCTCGATGGTGATGGCAGCGACCGGCCCGACCAGATCGCACGGCTGATCGACCCGGTCGTCGCTGGCACTGCCGATCTGGTCATCGGCAGCCGCGTTCTCGGCAAGCGCGAGGCAGGATCACTCAGTCTGCAGCAGCGGCTGGGTAACGCGCTTGCCTGCTGGCTGATGCGGTGGCTGTGGCGCGCGCACTATACCGATCTTGGCCCCTATCGTGCCATTCGCCGCATTGCTCTGGTACAGCTTAATCTACGCAACCGCCGTTTCGGCTGGACCGTAGAAATGCAGATCCGTGCGCATCGGCAGGGAATGGCGGTGATCGAGGTGCCCGTTGACTATCGCCGACGGCTGCGCGGAAAATCAAAGATTTCCGGTACGCTGCGCGGTGTCGTGCTCGCCGGATGGCATATCCTGGGCACCATCGCCACTGAAGCCATTCGCCGCGATTAAGGCGCGCCCGCCGAGTGCTTTCCCCGAACGCCGTGGAGCACGCGCTAATGGGCGCAGGTAAGCCGTTTGAAGCGCTTAGGCGCCAGGAGAGTGAAGCAATGCTTCTACCCGCGCCTCATAGGAACCAATAGCTCCTTCATTTTCCATCGTTAGCGCGATTTCGTCTGTGCCATGAATCAGACAATCACGACGGAAGGCATCAAGATCGAAAGTGAAACGATCCTGATAGGGGGTCGTTACTGTCATGGTCGTCAGATCAATCGTGATCGGCTCGGTCGCGGCGACTTCCATCAGCCGATCGATCGCGGGCTGCGGCAGGACGACGGTGACCATCCCATTCTTGAAAGCATTGCCCGAGAAAATGTCGGAAAAAGATGGCGCGATCACCGCCATGATACCCCGGTCCATCAACGCCCAGACGGCGTGCTCGCGGCTCGATCCGCAGCCGAAATTAGCCCCGGCGATCAGGATCGTCGCTCCCTGATAGGCGGGATCGTCGATCACATTGCCCGGCACACGGCGCAGCGATTCCAGCGCATGCGCGCCCAGGCCAAGGCGTGTGACTGTCTTGAGATGATCCGCCGCGATGATCACATCGGTATCGATATTGGCGAGACCAAGCGGGATTGCGCGGCCAGTGACTTGGTCGACGGGGTTCATGCCATCATCTCCCGCACGTCGCTGAGCCGGCCGTTGATCGCTGCTGCCGCTGCCATCGCCGGCGAAACGAGATGCGTGCGCGCGCCCGGCCCCTGCCGACCCATGAAATTGCGGTTCGACGTCGATGCGCAGCGCTCGCCCGGCGGCACTTTGTCGGGGTTCATGCCCAAGCACATCGAGCACCCCGGCTCGCGCCATTCAAAACCCGCCGCGATGAACAACTGGTCAAGCCCCTCGGCCTCGGCCTGGCGCTTGACCAGGCCCGAACCGGGCACGATCAATGCTTGCCGGATGCCCGGATGGACATGCCGGCCGCCGATGATCGCCGCTGCTGCCCGAAGATCCTCGATCCGGCTATTGGTGCAGCTGCCGATGAAGACATGCTGGACGGCAATGTCGGTCATCGCCGTGCCGGGGGTCAGCCCCATATAATCGAGTGCCTTGGCGGCTGCGGCCCGCTTGACGGGATCAGCCATCGCTGCCGGATCGGGGACCATGCCCGACACGCCGACCACGTCATCCGGGCTGGTGCCCCAGGTGACGCTGGGTTCGATGCTGGCGGCATCGATCACGACGCGCTTGTCGAAATGCGCGCCATCATCGGTATGGAGCGTGCGCCAATAGCTGACCATCCGGTCCCAATCGTCACCGCGCGGAGTCATCGGGCGACCGGCGAGATAGGCAAAAGTCACGTCGTCAGGCGCGATCAGGCCGGAACGGGCGCCTGCCTCGATCGACATATTGCATATCGTTAGGCGCGATTCGATGCTCATCGCTTCAAAGGTCGATCCGCGATATTCGATGACATGGCCGGCACCACCCGCGGCACCAATCACGCCGATAATCGTCAGGATCAGGTCCTTGGCCGTGACCCCGGGGCCAAGATCCCCGTCAACGCGGACTTCCATCGTTTTTGACGGGGTGAGCAGCAAGGTCTGCGTGGCGAGGACATGCTCGACCTCGCTAGTGCCGATCCCAAAGGCCAGCGCACCGAGCGCGCCATGCGCCGCTGTATGGCTATCCCCGCAGACCAAAGTCGTGCCCGGCAAGGTAAACCCCTGTTCGGGGCCGACGACATGGACAATCCCCTGTTCGGCCGCGCGATCAGTGAAATAAGGAACGCCGAACAGCGCGACATTGGCCTCAAGCGCGGCAAGCTGCGCCGCACTCGCCGGATCGGCGATCGGGATGCGCTTGCCATCGGCATCGACCCGCGCGGTGGTGGGCAAATTGTGATCAGGCACGGCGAGCGTCAGATCAGGCCGCCGCACCCGCCTACCCGCCAGCCTGAGCCCTTCAAACGCCTGCGGCGAGGTTACCTCGTGAACAAGGTGACGATCGATATAGATCAGACACGTGCCATCATCGCGGCGATCGACGACATGCGCGTTCCAGATCTTTTCATAAAGTGTCTGCGGGTGCGGCTGCATTGTCATGTTTCCTAAAGCTCTTTTGCCGGGCATTCAGGCCGCAGCATCAGCCGATATTTGCAGCCGCGCGCGGACGGCATCGCCAAATTCGCTGCATCGCGCGGTACCGCCAAGATCGGCGGTGCGCATGCCGTCCAGCAAGGTTTCGCGAACGGCGTCGCGCAGCGCCTGCGCGGCTGATGCATGGCCCAAAGCCGCCAGCAGCATCGCCGCACTTTCCATCATCCCGGCCGGATTGGCGCGATCCTGCCCGGCAATGTCGGGCGCGGACCCGTGGATCGGCTCGAACAGCCCTGCCCCGCTCCCGCTGGCGCCCGTGCTCGCGGAGCCCAGCAAACCGATTGATCCTGGAATCACCGACAATTCATCCGACAGAATATCGCCGAACAGATTTTCGGTGAGGATCACATCGAACCGCTTGGGGTTCTTGATCAATTCCATCGCGGCGGCATCGACATAGAGATGATCGAGCGTGACACCCGGATAGGATGTCGCGACTTCCGTGACGACCCGGCGCCAGAGCTTCGATGAGGCGAGCACATTGGCCTTGTCCACCGACGTCACCTTGCCGGAACGCCCTTCAGCCGCCTGAAAGGCGACATGAGCAATGCGCTCAATCTCCACGCGGCTATACGCGCAGACATCGCTGGCATGATCGTCGGCCAGAATATGTTCGCCGAAATAAAGCCCGCCGGTCAGTTCCCGGACGACTAAGATGTCGATCCCAGCAACCAGTTCAGCGCGCAGCGGGGACAAATCTTCCATCCCAGCGATCATCCGGGCCGGGCGCAGATTGGCGAACAAGCCGAGTTCCTTGCGCAGCCGCAACAGGCCCGTTTCAGGCGTTACGGCCAAACCAGCCCATTTCGGCCCGCCAATCGCCCCCATCAAAATGCCATCGGCCGCGCGTGCCGCCGCCAGCGTCGCCTCGGGCAACGGATCGCCCTGCGCATCGATTGCGACGCCGCCGAAATCATAGGATGTAAAGCGCATGCCGATCGCGAAACGTTGGGCCAAGGTGGTCAGGCAGGCGATCGCCTCCGCCGTAACCTCAGGCCCGATGCCGTCACCGGGCAGCACCGCGATATCGGCAATCATGCTGGCGTTGCTGGTGGTCAAGAAAGTCCCTTTTCCCCAAAAGAAAGCCCTCGATCCCGATCGGGAATGAGGGCGGATCGGCGGTATAAATTGGAGCCCGCTCCTTATCAGCAAACTAATATTGCGCAAGAATGGAGTTGGTGCGATGGAAAGTTTCGTCGATTCCGCAAACCTACCCCCAAAGGCGATGAAATGACCAATCCCGCGCCCCCCCCGCGTGACTTGCCGTCCCGTGAACTGATCAATGGTGCCGCCCGGGCCCCTGCCCGCGCGATGCTCCGCGCCACCGGGCTTGATGATGCTGCGATGGCCAAGCCAATGGTCGCAATCGTCAACAGCTGGTCGAATGTGTCGCCGTGCAACATCAATCTGCGCGACCTTGCCGAACATGCGCGTGCCGGCATCATCGAAGCCGGCGGCACGCCGGTCGATTTCAACACCATCGTGGTCACCGACGGGATCGCGATGGGCACGCCGGGCATGCGCGCCTCGCTGATGAGCCGGGAATGCATCGCCGATTCAGCCGAGCTCGCGGTGCGCGGCCATATGCTTGATGCCGTGCTGTTCCTGGTCGGCTGCGACAAGACGATTCCTGCCGCTGCCATGGCGGCTGCACGGCTCGATCTGCCTTCCGTGATTCTGTATGGTGGCTCGATCATGCCCGGTAAGCTCGGCAGCAAGGCAATCACGATTCAAGACGTGTTCGAAGTCGTCGGTGGGCACGGCGCCGGCACGGTCGATGATGCCGGCCTGCTTGCCGTAGAGAAAGCAGCCTGCCCCGGTGCGGGTGCCTGTGGCGGGCAGTTCACCGCCAATACGATGGCGCTGGCGATGAGCTTCCTTGGTTTTTCCCCCATGGGGCTGAACGACGTGCCCGCCCCACACCCCAGCAAGAACGACACCGCACGTGAAGCGGGCCGCATCCTGATGGATGCGGTGCGCGAAGGCCGCAACGCCCGCCAGTTCATCACACCCGCCAGCCTGAAAAACGCGATTGTCGCCGGCACGGCAACGGCGGGATCGACCAATTTGATCCTTCATTTGCTCGCCATCGCGCGCGAAGCCGGGATTGGCGAAGACCAGTTTGCGATCGATCTGTTCGACGACATCTCGCGCAGCACGCCCGTTATCGCCGATCTCAAGCCCGGCGGTCGCTTCATGGCGCCTGATATGTCAGCGGCGGGCGGCACCGCATTGCTGGGTCGGCGCTTGATGGAAGCCGGGTTGATCACCGATGCGCCAACGGTGACCGGCAAAAGCCTGTTCGATTATTTCCGCGACGCGGCTGAAACGCCCGGCCAGCAAGTAATTCTGTCGGCCGATCATCCGCTAAAGCCACGCGGTGGCTATGGCATTCTGTATGGCAATATCGCGCCCGAAGGCTGTGTCGTAAAGCTCGCCGGGCATGAGCGGATGCAGCATGAAGGCCCGGCCAAGGTGTTTGACGGCGAAGAAGCGGCATTTGCCGCCGTCTCGGCTGGTGAGATCGAACCGGGGGACGTCGTGGTGATCCGTGGCGAAGGGCCGGTCGGCGGCCCGGGTATGCGTGAAATGCTGGGCGTGACCGCTGCCATCCAGGGGCGCGGGCTTGGCGATAGCGTCGCGCTGGTGACCGACGGGCGTTTTTCGGGCGCGACCTATGGCTTCATGGTCGGCCATATCTCCCCCGAAATGGCCCGCGGCGGCCCGATCGGCCGGCTGATGACGGGCGATCGGATTGTCATCGATGTCGAGGGGCGGACGATTTCAACCGACGCCGATCTGGATGGCCGCTCGGCGGCATCACCGCCCAAGCGGGTCGTAACCGGGGCTTATGCCAAATATGCCGCCCTGGTTGGATCAGCATCGCAAGGGGCGGTGACGAGCGGGGTCTAGCCAGCCCGCCAGCGCCGGCACGCCTGCCATTAATGCGCCGGCTTGCCGCCCTTACGGGGAATGAAATGCAGGGCGCCGGCAATTGCTGCGCCGACCACAAGACCGATGATCGCCGATCCAATCGCCCCGACCAGCCATTCCACCAGCCCGGCCATCATCGGTATTGCCGCTGCTGCGCCATGCGCGGCGCCGTGCACCAGATGCGGAATGGCCTCCAGGTGGAACACCTCGAGCCCGTGGATGATGATGCCGCCGCCAACCCACAGCATCGCCACCGTACCGATCGTCGCTAGCGCTTCCAGCAGCAACGGCATGGCCTTGACCAGCCCGCGACCGATCGCGCGCACCATTGGCGGCTCGCGCCGGGCAAGGTTCAGGCCGATATCGTCCATCTTCACGATGATCGCGACCACGCCGTAGACGCCAACTGTCAAAACGACGCCAACCACGGCCAGCACCGTCGCCTGCATGGCAATCGCCATCACTGGCAAGCCAGCCAGCGTGATCGCCATAATCTCTGCCGAGAGGATCAGATCAGTGCGGATTGCGCCCGCCACCTGGCGATCTTCTAGGGCGCGTGGATCAGTGATCTCCACGGCTTCGCTCGCATGATCATTACCGGTGAGCGCTGAAATGATCTTCTCCGCCCCTTCGAAACACAGATAGGCGCCGCCCAGCATCAAGATCGGCGTGATCGCCCAGGGGGCAAAATAGCTGAGCACCAATGCCGCCGGCAGCAGGATCAAAATCTTGTTGCGCATGGAGCCGATCGCGATCTTGCCAATGATCGGCAGTTCGCGATCCGGCGTCAGGCCAATCACATAGCTCGGCGTCACGGCTGTATCGTCGATGACGACACCGGCAGCTTTGGCACCAGCCTTGCCAGCCGCGCCCGCGACGTCATCAACCGATGATGCCGCCAGTTTTGCGATCGCCGCAATATCGTCGAGTAATGCTACCAAGCCACCTGGCATGTCCGAATCCCCCCAAGACGCGAACTCGCGCCTTTATTCCTTAGCGATCTGCAGCGTCTGCGCAAAAGCCTGTGATCCAAAGAGCGAAGGGTTTTTCGGGACAGAGGGTTACAGCAAGAGACGCCCAGACCCGGTGAGGAGTTCCCGATGCGCTTGCCCTTGTTGATTGCCGCGATCGCAGCGCTTAGCGGCGCGGCCTTTGCCCAGAACGCCAGTTCGCCCTCCGCGCCCGAGGCGACCAACCCGGCACCGCCCCCGGCCGCTGGTCAACGCGGCGCGGTAATGCAGGCCTGTCGCGCGGACTTCCAATCACTTTGCGCCGGGATGGTGCCGGGCGATGGCAAGTTTGGCCCCTGCGTCCGTGCGAACCGCGAAAAAGTCTCGCCGAGCTGCCAGGCAGCATTACAATCGAACCGCGCCACCCGGCTGTCACGCCAAATGCCCCAACCCCAGCCCCAACTGACGCCCCAATAGATTTCAGGCAGCCATCAGCCCAGTGCGTGCTTCGGCTATTTGTTGGGCAAACACCGCTGGCTGATTTAGCGCGCGAGCGACAATCAGCGCCCCTTCGATCCGGCTGATCGCGGTGCTGGCGGCCGCCCGCGCTGATTCTGCTGATGTGCCGGTATCGACCAGCATCGCTTCAAGCGCCGCCAGCCAATCCGCAAGTGCGGCCGCCAGAATATCCCGCACCGGCGGCGGGGCACCGGCCATCGTCATGCTGGCGATGAGGCACGGGGCCTGGCCATCACGGAACAAGGTTTCGACACCGGCCAGCATTGCGGCGGTGCGGTGTTCGCGATCGCCGGGTGCATTGAGCGGTGCAATGACATTTGCCTTGACCCAATCGACCGCCGTGCGCGCGACCGATTGCGCCATATCGTCCTTGCCGCCCGGAAAATGGTAATAAAGGCTCGATCGCCCAAGCCCGGTCTGCCGGGAGATATCGCCAATCGACACGCCCTGGAAACCAAGCGTGCGGAACATCTCGTACAAGGTTGCGATCAACGCATCGCGCGGGGTTTCGGAATCGCTGACAGCCATGATCCCTCAATCCTCCCAAAAGGTTGCCCGCCGCAAGCCCAAAGGCTTACGGCGGGCAGGACCATCGCTGTTCCAATGCGTCAGGCAGCAATTGCCGCGACGGGGAAGTCAACTTCGGTGCCGAACACTTCGTTGACATAGTTGGTCAGCGTGTTGAGCGCGACATGGGCGACAATTTCGACGAGCTGGGCATCGGTGAAGCCAGCGGCACGGACCGCGTCGAGATCGGCAGCGCTGACCTGGCCGCGCGTCTCCGTAACCTGCTTTGCAAAGGCAACAGCGGCGTTGGCGGCAGGGTCGGTGGAGCCCCCACGACGATTGGCTTCGATTTCCTCATCGCTCAATTTGACGAGGTTCTTGGCGATATAGCCATGGGCTGAATTGCAATAGGTGCAGTGGTTTACATTGGCGACTGCCAGCGCGATCCGTTCGCCGGTCTTGGCACCGAGCGTGCCCTTGCCGAGCGCGCCGCTCAAGCCAAGAAAGCCTTCAAGCGCGGCCGGGCTGGTCGAAACCAAGCGAAACAGGTTCGGCACCGAGCCAAGCTGGCCCTGCACCTTGGTGAGGAAAGGCTGCGATGCAGCAGGCGCGGTGTCGATCGAGTCAGGATAAGAAATGCGTGCCATGGAGAAGATCCTTTGATTGATGCGTGTCCGCGTCACTGCGGATGCACATCAACTATAATGTACCGAACGTTCGGTACAGTTAGCTTTGCTATGCACCGCTAAAGGATAGCTTCGCCATCGATCAAAGCAAAAAGGCGGGGGCAGATCGGTCCGCCCCCGCCCTGTCCTCAGAGTGTTGTAACGGCGGTGTGGATCACCCCATCCCCCGTTCACCCAGGGCGAACGAGTGTGCGGTTCAATCGACCTAACGTCGTCAGACGCTATTCGATCAGCGCACGCGCGCTATCGAGCCGGGTGGCATAGGCATTGATCACCGCCGCAGTGCGCACAGCATATGTTGCCGCATCGTCAAAGCGCCGCTCTTCAATCGCTTCCCGAACGCCGGGCAGCGTCTTGGCCCCATAGCCAGTGAAGCGACCGGGCGCGTAAATCAGATTGCGGAACCAGGGGCGACCCGGCAGGCCTTTGTCGTCGATCAACAGCTGGTCGATATCAGCGAGCAAGGCATTCAACTTTACACGCGTCGTTGGACTGAGCCCAGCGCCCTTGGCCGCATAGGTCGCATCATAGGCTATTGCGCTCGCCTTGAGACGGGCCACGGCATTTTCCAGCACGGCGAGTTCGATATAGGGTGTCGGCACGACCGGTGATGGCGCAGCAACGGGATCAAGCGGATCGCTCGCTAGACCAAATGCCCCGTCCGCGATTAGCTTCGCCCGCTTCTCATCGGCGACGCGGCGGTCGCTCGCGAGCTTCTTCACCTCAGCGAGATAGCCCGACACCGCATTGGCGAAATCGCCGAACCGCTGCGGCGGGGTATCCGCCTCAGCAATGCGCAGCACCAGGCGGCCAACCGTTTTTGACAGCACCGTGCCATAGACAAGCCCCGGATCGTCAAAGGTCGTAAAATGATGATAGCTGTCGTAGATCGAATGGTAGACGCCGTCGCCCTGATCCTCCCCCCCAAAACTGATGTTAAGCGCGGGCAGGCCAAGATGCTGCAGAAAAGCCGAATAATCGGAGCCTGACCCGAGCGGCCCCATCGCCAAATCGCCCCCCGCCTCAGCACCGGCGAGCAAGTCTGCAGGAAAATTACCGCCGGCAAAGGCATCCGCCCGGATCCCCTTTTGCAGGCGCTCCAGCACGCTGCGCCCGGTTTGTGGATCGGTCACATCGGCCGCGACGCTGCTGACGAGATGCTGATAGTCATGGCTGCCCAACGCCCCCAGAAACCCGCGGCCCGAGCCATCGGTGTTGATGTAGATCAGCGCCTTGGCCTTGAGCTCCGTTGCATGCGTTTCTGCCCATTCGGTCGACCCGATCAGGCCGGGCTCCTCGCCGTCCCAGCTTGCATAGACGATCGTTCGATCAGGCCGCCAGCCGGTCTTAAGCAGCGCGCCAAGCGCCTTGGCTTCTGACAGCATCGCAACATTGCCCGACAGCGGATCCTGCGCGCCGAACACCCAGCCGTCATGATGATTACCGCGAACAATCCACTGATCGGGATATTTCGCGCCCTTGAGCGTCGCGATCACGTCGTAAAGCGGCTTCAACGTCCAATCGGACTTAACCGCCAGATGCACCTTCACGCCACCGTCGCCGCCAAGATGATAGGTCAGCGGCAGCCCGCCCCGGAAATTGGCCGGTGCCTTGCGGCCGCCGAGCTGGCTCAGCAACTTGGTGGCATCGCCATAGGAAATCGGCAGCGCCGGGATTTTCAGGACCGTCGGTGCGGTTTCCCGTGTGAGCCTTTTGGCCCCCTCGGTCGCGCCGATTCCGGGCGTGAGCGGATCGCCGGGCGCGACAACCAGATCGACGACAGATCCGCGCTGCACCCCGGTTGGCGGCCGCGTGCCGCCCTTGGGATAGGTGTCGCCCGCGACATAGCCGTCCTGCGCGGGGTCCGAATAGATCAGGCAGCCGATTGCGCCATGTTCCTGCGCCAACTTAGGCTTCAGCCCGCGCCAGCCGCCGCCATAGCGCGTGATGACGATCTTGCCTTTGACGCTGATGCCGCGCCGCTCAAGCGCTTCATAGTCCTCGGGCAGGCCGTAATTGACATAAACCAGATCGGCGGTGACATCGCCGTCGCCCTGATAGGCGACATAGGGCGGCAAGGCGTTGGCGAGGTTGCCCGATGTGTCGTCTTCCGCAATCGTCGGCTCCTGACCGCCAAGCTTGATCGCGGTCGGTGCAATCATCTCGATCGTGGTGGCGATCGGCGTGGGATAGAGCACCTGGAACGTCTCGATATGCGCATCCCAGCCCCATGATTTGAACAGGGCCAGCGTGGCCTCGGCATTGGCTTTGTTATGCGGCGATCCGACCTGATTGGGCTCGGAAGCCATGCGCTTCAGCCACTCGATCTGGTCGCTGGCGCTGATCTGCGCATCGAACGCCGCCTCAAGCGCCCGGCCGCTTTTTGGCCCGGCAGCGGGCGCAGCCGTCGCCAGCGCTAGTCCTGAAATCGCAGCGAGCAGCATCGCGTGTCTGGCCATAAATCCCCCCCTGTTCGGATTATTATTATCGGGGAGTTTGGCGGGGCTGGTGCGGACACGCAAGCACTGTTCCTGTGCGTCGCCGACCACTGGCAATCAAGGCAACGGATCCGCCCGGAGCAGCGCTGCCATGCCGGCAACATCGCTTGCCACTTGATCGGCAAGCCGTGCTTCCATTGCCCGATAGCGCGCCAGGACATCGCGACCCGCATCGGTCAGCCGCGCGCCCCGCCCCTTGCCCCCGCCAGCCGTCGCCTCGACCAATCGATCCTGAAAACAGCGGTTCATGCTGTCGACCAGCAGCCAGGTCCGCCGATAGCTCATGCCCAGCGCGCGCCCGGCGGCCGAGATCGATCCGCTGCAGTCAATTGCCTCCAGCAGATCAGCCTTGCCCGGCCCCATGGCGGGTTCATCACCGCAATAAAGCTGCAGCTTCAATTTGAGCGGACCAACGCGCATCACACCCTCTCCCGGTGCCACCATAGCATTGATGATCACGCTGGGTAGCACCTGAAGCGGGCCGCGCCTGCGTTGCGTAACGCGCCCTCTTTGCTACGACCTGTCGCCAGCAGAGAGGAAACCCGCATGCCGTTATATGAAGTTGAGGGCAAACGCCCGGTTGTCGCGCCCGAAGGGGCCTGGGTCGCGCCGAGCGCGGATGTGATTGGCGAGGTGTTTCTGGGCGCGCAATCAAGCGTCTGGTTCGGGGCGGTGATCCGCGGCGACAACACCCCGATGATCATCGGCGCGCGCACCAACATCCAGGAATCGGCGATGCTCCATTCCGATTTCGGTGCGCCGCTGACGATCGGCGAAGGCTGCACCATCGGCCATCACGCCATCCTGCACGGCTGCACGATCGGCGATTTGGTGCTGATCGGCATGGGAGCGATTGTCCTGAACCGTGCCGTGATCGGCGCAGGCTGCATCGTCGGCGCGGGCGCGCTGGTCACTGAGGGCAAGGAATTTCCGCCAAACAGCCTGATCGTCGGCAGCCCGGCGCGCGCGATCCGAGAACTCGATGCTGCAACCGCCGCCATGCTCAAGGCGTCTGCCGATCACTATGTCGACAAGAGCCAAAGCTATGCCAAGGGGCTGACCCGCGTCGATTGACGCGGGCGAATCCTGCCGGCGCTTTTTATAAGGATGGCATAGATGAGGCTTAAATTAGTATTAGCAGCATTTTTGGCAGGTCCATTACTGTCCTGCTCGCACACAAATGGGTTTAGGTTTGTTAACCTGTCTGCGCGCCCTCTTATTGTGATTGACCGTTATAGGGATAAAAGATCGACCTTTTTGCCAGGTGCTATGAGCAGATTGATCCTCCTAACGAAAACTAATCAATACGAGCTAATACGACCGGAAGAACCTAGCTGCCGTTACAGTTATCCATCAATAACGGAGAGCACATTCCCGATTCCCGATGGCCGAGGGATTCTTGATGGCAACTCCCCATGGACTTTGACTTTAATTACGGTTGATGAAAACCTAGTCGCGCGAGCATATGCCTATCAAAAGGGCAAATCTATCGCGCAGAGTGTTGAATTTCAGCGCGGTGGTTTTCCAGCTAAACCGATACGAGTGTGTTCGGATAGAATACTTTAAACCCCACACAATTCAATTAACGTTTGAATTACTGGATATTGTAGATGCATTGTTGCAAGGTGACAGTCTGTTAGACCTTCTCAATGAGTTTATTTTTTTCGCGCCAAGATCTCGGAAGGTCGACCTTCTCGCATAAATGGTCGGGTGGTACTTTTCCAACCTTCATCGGCAAAGTGGATGAAGGTTGGTCTTGGCGGAATTATCGTTGCTGCGTCCATTTGGGTGACAACGGGTTCCTACGCGCGCATCAAGACTGATCTGGGGGTCATCACTTTACCCAGGCGGTAACCGCTGGCCGGGTCCGATCAGCAAGCTGCTGACGAATACCCATCACCGCCACCGTCCGCTTGGCCCCGCCCTGCGACGCGGCCGGCAGATTCTTTTCGGCAAAGGCAAGGATTTTCGCCGGCATCGCCGGATCGCTCGACCCCGACCCCAGGCTGGGCACATAGCCCGACCGCGTGCTCGTCTCCAGGAAGCTGTTGACCAGATCGAGATGCGCAATCGCATAGTCGAAGGCAAGATCAGCATGACGACCGGCAATCGCGCGCAACAGGCTCGATTTCTGCGGGGCCGTGAAATCATCCGCCGTCAACAGCTGCAACGCCCGGTTCGCGAGCGCCGCATCGCGCGCTGAGCCGAGCAACTGCACATAACCGTTGCGCACAACCGGGTTCGTTGTGGCGCGGGTGAGTTTGAGCAACGCATCCCATTCGGCCGGCGTGGCGTTGACGGCATAAGTGGCCAGGATCGGACCGCGAATGGCGGGCGGGATCGCACTGCCATCGGCAATCAGCGCCGCCACATAGCGCCGCGCCGCAGCTGCCACTTCGGCATCGCCATTCACGCCCAGGCGCCGGATGGTATTTTCGCGCAAATTGGTGATCAGCGGCGATTCGCCAGCCTGTTCCTCAAAGCCGACCCGCTTCATCACTGGTCCCAGAAAAGCGACGGTGCGGGCGCGCACTGGCGTCTCCAGCGGCGTGCCTTCAAACACCCCGATGATCGTGCCGAGTTGGTCGGACACCTTGGCCAGTTCCAGCGGATTTGCGTCGGGCTTCACCTCGCCAATCAAGGCAAGGTACCGCGCCAGATCCTGATCCCCGCTGAGCGCGAGCGCAAAATCATCACCCAGCGTGCCGAGCCGATCGGTGAGTTCCATTTTGGTATAGTCGCGCACCAAAGCGGCATGCCCGGCATCGTCATACCGAGCGCGCAAATAGCTGCCCTTGTCGCGATTGAGCACAACGGTGCCGCAGCCCTGAACATTGACCAGTGTCGGCGCTTCGCCGCTCACGACTGTGCTCGTCACTGGTCCACCAACCATGCCCAGCGTCAGCGGTACGTGCCAGGTTTGCGACTTCTTCGACGGCGCATCGAGCCCAAACCGACCTTGCGAGAGCAGCACTTGGGTCTGCCCATTAGCGCAGGTCGCCCCGGTCAACGTGACCATGGGCACGCCGCCTTGCAGCGTAAAATCATGCGCGCTCGTCACCACTGGCTTACCCGAAGCCTTTTCGAGTTCAGCCCAAAGCTGGTCGGTTTCGGTGTTCCGGTATTTGAATTTCGCCATGTAGTTGCGAATACCTGCCCGGAACGCATCGGCGCCGATCGTGGATTCGATCATGCCGATCACGGCCTGGCCCTTCTGATAGGTAATCCCGTCAAACGCCTCGCCGATCTGATCGACGGTTTCGACCTTTTGGATGATCGGGTGCGTGGCTGCTGTCGCATCCAGCCCGATCGCGCCTTCGCGATCATTGGCCACCGCACTCGCCTTCGAAAACCAATCGGGGTTCAGATCATTGCTGGCCTTGTTTTCCATCCATGACGCGAACCCCTCATTGAGCCAGAGATCGTCCCACCAGCGCATCGTCACCAGATCGCCAAACCATTGGTGCGCCACTTCATGCGCGACAACGGTGAAAATGCGTTCGCGCCCGCTTTGCGTTGCGCGCTTGGGATCGAACAACAGGGTTGGTTCAAAATAGAAAATCGCCCCCCAATTCTCCATCGCACCGAAAAACTGGCTGGAGCCGGGCCCGGCAATCATATCGAGTTTGGGCAGCGGATAGGGCTGGCCGAAATAGTCGTTATAATAGGCCAGCAGGCGTTTGGCCGATGCCAGCGCATAATCGCCCTGATCGACCACACCGCGCCGGGTAATCACACCGATCTCGGTTTTGCCGGCCATTACCGTTTTGCGTTCGACATCGCCCATGCCCAAAAAGAGCAGATAGCTGGACATCACCGGCGTCTCGGCAAAGCTGAACAGCTTACGGCCATCTTGCTGCGGGGTGATAGTTGCCGGCATGTTCGAGAAGGCGGTCTGCCCAGAGGGCGCGACGGCGCTCAGCTTGAACGTTGCCTTGAACGCCGGTTCGTCGAACATTGGCGCAAAACGGCGCGCATCAGGCGCCTCAAATTGGGTAGCGAGCATCCGGGCATCGCTGCCATCGGGATTTTTATAGTCGATTGCGAAAAAACCGGCGGCAGTGTCGTTGATTTTGCCGCTCCAAACAAAACTGAGCACGTGCTTGCCCGGCTTGGCAGCGGCGGGCAGCGTGATCGTCATCGTCTGATCATCCGGGGAAAGCGTGAAAGCCGCCTTCTCGCCATCGAACATCGCCGAGGTGATGGTGAGGTCGGCTGCATTCAGAATGATCGTGCTGGTCGATTGCTTGACATCGACCGTCAACGTCTCGCGGCCGGTGAAGGTCTTGGCCTTGGCATCCGGGTCAATCGTAATGTCATAGACGACGGGCAGCACGGTGCGTGGCAACTCGCCCGCAGCCAATGCCGGCGTTGATACCCCGGCCATCAAAGCAAGCGACAGGAGGGCGGCAGCAGAAACCTTCATCACGATACTCCAGATTGGATGCCGAGCGACCCCTAACCATTTCGTCAAGCGATGCAATTCCAGGGGTGCTGGACAGACTAATCAGTTGCGCTATGAAACGCGCATGAGCCTTCCTTCGCTTTTCGATCGCCTGCGGCTGCCCGTTATCGGGTCCCCGCTCTTCATCATCTCCGGTCCCGATCTGGTGATCGCCCAGTGCAAGGCAGGGATTGTCGGGTCATTCCCGGCACTGAATGCACGGCCGCAGGGGCTGCTGGATGAATGGCTGCACCGGATCACCGAGGAATTGGCCGCCTGGAATCGTGACAATCCCGATCGGCCGGCAGCCCCATATGCCGTCAACCAGATCGTCCACCGCTCGAACGACCGACTGGAAGCCGATCTCGCGACCTGCGCCAAATGGCAGGTGCCGATTACGATTACCTCGCTCGGCGCGCGCGAAGACCTGAACGCGGCGGTTCACGGCTGGGGCGGCATCACGCTGCACGACATCATCGATGATCGCTTTGCCCGCAAGGCAATCGAAAAGGGTGCAGACGGCCTCATCGCCGTTGCAGCCGGTGCAGGTGGCCATGCCGGTCGGCTGTCGCCTTTCGCGCTGATCCAGGAAATCCGGCAATGGTTCGACGGGCCGCTGGCGCTTTCCGGGTCGATCGCCAATGGCGGCGCAGTGCTCGCCGCGCAGGCGATGGGTGCCGATCTCGCCTATATCGGTTCGGCCTTTATCGCCACCGACGAGGCCAATGCCGACGCTGCCTACAAACAGTCAATCGTCGACAGCAAAGCGGCGGACATTGTCTATTCCAACCTGTTCACCGGGGTGCATGGCAATTATCTGCGCAGCTCGATCGAGGCAGCCGGGCTTGATCCCGATAATCTGCCCGAGGGCGATTTGAAGACGATGAACTTCGGCGGCGATAATGGCTCAAAAGCCAAAGCTTGGCGCGACATTTGGGGCTCTGGTCAGGGCATTGGCGCGGTCGATGCGATTGAAAGCGTCGCGGTGCGGGTCGATCGGCTCGAAGCGGAATATCGCGCTGCCCTCGCCCGGATTGCGCCAGCACGGCAATCCGTAGTCGCCTGAACGACCGAAAAGGCTAAAAGGCAACTTCCAGCCGCTCGAGCATCGAGCGCGCCGGGCTCAAGGCGGGCAGCGATTCGACCTGGGCATCGTCGAGCATTGCTGTACGGCGGAACAATTCCACACTAGCGCCGATCAGCGCCTGCGCTTGTTCGGGCATCGCCGCGAAAGCCGCCGCATCGGTCACGGGTGCTGCCCCTAATCGGCGCGACGGATCAAGCGCATCGCGCTGGCTCATCTCGCCGGCATCGATCGCCCGCTGGGTAAGCAGCCAGGCGATGACGTGCATCAACCGAGTCGTCACCTTTAGCGCTTCACAAGAGAATGCCACGCGCGAAAGCGGATCGAGCGCCTCGCGCTCCTGCCGCCCGCCATCATCAAAATAGGTCCGCGCTTCGTCGGCAAGCAGCATCGCTTCGACATAGAGCGAATCAATTAGCCGACGATGGACGCGCAGTTCGATCACAAAAATCCCCTGTAACGCTTCGTGCCAGAAATGCGGTTGCCCGCAATAGCCCAGTTATTCGGGTCGGTTAGCCCATCCGTCCCATATCGGATCGATTAGGCGATGATATCAGGCACCAGCTGATCGGCGAGCATGGCAATTTCGTCACGCAGACGCAGTTTGCGCTTTTTCAGCCGCGCGATCTGCAATTGATCGATCGAATTTTGCTCCAGCAACGCGTCGATGGCGGAATCGAGATCGCGATGTTCGATTCGTAGCAGTTCGATTCGCTTCGCGATCAGGCGCTCGTCCATCTCAACTCCTCAACCACCGCCTTCACCCTTAGCAAATTGGTGAAGCATCGCGAGGGGCAAAACCGACTATCGACAAAAAGCGGGTATCCACCGCGATCAACGACACAGGGGGGCGACAAGCCGTTCATTGCGTGATTTACTGAACTTTCGACTCGGTGAAGTCGATCATCAACCAAGGAGGTTCGCTCTCATGCATAGCGCTCATCTTTCGGCACTGGAAGCAAAGCACGCAAAACTCGATAGCCGGATTGCCAGTGAATCGCGACGACCATTGCCCGATCCACTGACGCTCGCGGCGTTGAAAAAGGAAAAGCTGCGATTGAAGGAAGAGATCAGCATCGGCTGATCAGTCACCAGGGCGATCCGGTTAGGCGCCGGTATCGCCCTGACGGTTGCAGATCCTAGGGGTACAGGTGCAACGCTTCAGCGCGTCGGCAAAATCGGCAGGATCGGCTTCACATAGACCGGGGTTTGGGTACCACCACCGATTGGCTTGCGCGCCAGAATCGGATCAATCATTTGATCAAAGGCAACGCCAACCCGGCCAGCTGCGTACCAAGCGATTTTGCCGCTGATCCAGCCCACGCCACGGACATCCAGCTCCACCTCAGTGCCTTGGGCAATCGGGCTCGACACCTCTGCCATCAAGCCGCCCGCCGAAAGGTTGCGAATCCGCACCTGTTCGGACTGACGTGACCCGGCCAAGCGAAACTGGGCGACGAGGAACAGGCTGTCCCGAACCTCATGGCGCTGGCTGGCCGCATCATCTGCTGCGGCCATTTTGAAGGGATCGTGTGCGAACTGGTCCATCTATCCTGCTCTGAAAGAAACAAGGCTGATGGGGGTATTTAGACCGTGAACCTTATCAAAAGGCTTAACGCAGCCGCTTCCCGATTACTCTTCGCGCGAAATTTTTTCGTGGCGCTCGTGGCGCTCCTGCGCTTCGACGGTCATCGTCGCAATCGGCCGAGCCTCCAGCCGCGCCAGCGAAATCGGTTCGCCGGTGACTTCGCAATAGCCATATTCACCTTCATCAATGCGGCGGATGGCAGCGTCGATCTTTGAGATCAGCTTGCGCTGGCGATCACGGGTGCGCAGCTCGATCGACCAATCGGTCTCACTTGATGCACGATCGGTAAGATCGGCTTCGCGCAAACTGTCGGTCTGCAGCTGGGTTAGCGTCCCCTGCGCCTCAAGCAAAATCGCCTCTTTCCAGGCATTGAGCTTGTCACGGAAATAATCGAGCTGCTGCGGATTCATGAAGGGCTCATCCGCGCTCGGACGATAGCCTTCAACGCTGCCCGCCTTTGGCAGCGAATCGGATTGGTTATGATCACCCACGCGTTTCAACACCGTTGCCATCCCCACTCTCCGGTCGACCGTAGCCCGGCAACTTAAGCGCCTCGGCTGGCCCTTCGCGGCGCTATACTCACGCAATCAGCGCACCACAAGCAACTGAAGCGGCCGAAGCGACGCTTTTCCCGTCCCTTATCGATTTCTGCAACCTGGCGTGCGAATTAAAGCACAAACCCAGACGGGCCAGGCTTACGCCCGCATCAATAATCGATACCGAATAGTTAACATTCGCCGATCTGACGATCGATATTATGTCCCGGCATGAAACGTTAACCATAAGGGATGCAGGTCAAGAACAAAGACCTGGCGACCAATGGGCAATTTGTTGGTTAACACGGTTGAACTTAATATTTTCTTCTGCACTTTGGTTCAATAACGGCACGCCTGCTGCTGTCTGGACCAGCGAGCGGCAACGCAGTGCGGTGAAGAAAGTGAGACGTGATGTCTGTTCGGATGGCCTTGGCGAAACTTTGCGCCTGCACCTGCGGGGGTGCCTTGATCGGTGGCGGCGCCGTGCATGTCACCGAATCGGCCCAGCCACGTCACGCCTATGTCAAAAAAGCGCATGCGAAGCGCGTCGTGCGCTCGGTCGCGCGCCGGTCGGCAACCCGGGTGCGCCGCGTCGTCACGCAAACAACCGCGGCTTGTCCGCCTGCCGTCATCACCGTCGCCAGCCAGGGCACCCCGGTGCCCTTGCCGCCCCCCTATCTCGGCTCCAGCGGTGAATTTCCCGTTGTCTCGAGCAGTGGCGGCGTTGGCGCAGGCCCCGTCCTGATCGGCGGCAGCGGCGGCTTTGGTGGCGGCGGCTTCTTTGCCGGTGGATTCTTTGGCGGCGGCGGTGGCGGCGGCGGTGGCAACATCGTCATTTCGTCGACATCGAGCACCAGCGGCGGGTCGACATCGTCAGGGGCGTCGTCAGGGGCATCATCGGGTGCCACGTCGTCCGGCACCACGTCGTCCGGCACCACGTCCTCTGGTACCACCTCTTCTGGCACCACCTCATCGGGCACGACCGGGTCCAGCGGGGTGATCATCAATATCTCGTCGACTTCGAGCGGATCAATCTCCAGCGGCGGGACGTCGACCAGCACCGGCGGATCGTCCACTGGCGGATCATCCACAGGCGGCTCATCTACCAGCACCGGGGGATCGTCGACTGGCGGATCGTCGACCAGCACGGGTGGATCGTCCACCGGCGGGTCATCGACGAGCACGGGTGGGTCGTCGACAAGCACGGGCGGGTCGTCGACAAGCACAGGTGGGTCGTCGACCAGCACGGGCGGCTCTTCAACCAGTACGTCAAGCGGTGGCAGTGGGGGTAGCGGCGGCAGCGGCGGCAGTGGCGGATCGTCAACCAGCAGCTCGACCAGCACGGGCGGCCTATCGACCAGCACCACCTCCTCGACTGGCGGCTCATCGACCAGCAGCAGCAGCAATGTCGCCTCCTCATCGAGCAGCAACGTTGCCTCCTCAAGCTCGACCAGCTCAAGCAGCAATGTCGCCTCGTCGAGCAGCACCAGCTCGAGCGGCTTCAGCACCAGCAGCACCGGTTTCAGCACCAGCAACGGCATGACCACAAGTGGGATGACGACCAGTGGCATGACCAGCAGTGGCATGACGAGCAGCGGCGGACCGCCAACGCCCGTTCCTGCCCCGCCCATGGTATTGCTGTTTGGTGCCGCCGCCGCCGCGCTGGTCGGTCGCAAGCGCTTCGCCAAAAAGGCAGCACCGCCCGCCATCGACGAGTGAAAGCGGCGACGGGAGTCATTCAGCCCCCGTCGGACAGTGCTCGGTGCTTGCGCGGTGCGCGGCGGCCCGCCATAGCCTGCGGCCATGCACGATATCCGCCTGATCCGCGACAACCCGCAAGCCTTTGACACTAGCCTCGCCCGGCGCGGCGTGGCGCCGGTTGCAGCGACGCTGGTTGCGCTCGACGAGCGTCGCCGCGCGCTGATCACCGAAGCCCAGCTTGGCCAGGCACGCCGCAATGAAGCCTCCAAGGCAATCGGCGCGGCGATGGCCAAGGGTGACAAAGATGTGGCCGAAGCGCTGAAGGCGGAAGTTGCCGCCCTGAAGGACCGGATGTCCGCGCTCGAAACCGAGGAAAAGCTGCTCGGCGAACAATTACAGGCCGCGCTGGCCATCATCCCCAATCTGCCCGCCGCCGATGTGCCCGATGGCGCGAGCGAGGAGGACAATGTCGAAGTCGCCCGCTGGGGCACGCCGCGTGCTTTCGCCTTCACAGCAAGGGAACACGCCGACCTAGCCCCCGCGCTGGGCATGGATTTCGAAACCGGCGCACGGCTTTCGGGCTCCCGCTTCACCTTCCTGCGTGGACACATGGCCCGCCTGCACCGCGCGCTCGGCCAGTTCATGCTCGACGTGCAAACCCGCGAGCACGGCTACACAGAATGCAACCCGCCGGTGCTGGTCAAAGACGAGGCGATGTACGGCACCGACAAGCTGCCGAAGTTTGCTGCGGATAGTTTTCAGACCTATCGGGTGCCCCCAGAAATGCCCGAAATCCGGTCTCTTGATGACATTTTTCCGTTCGATGCTTCTAACGTGGCAATTGACTTTGCCGTTTCGTGGAACGCGTTCACTAAACTCAACAGCTTTTCGGACCCAGACAACATTCCATCTGTTTGGGAGGTGGATTCTGACGACCTTCGTTCGATCATCCCCGGTCATTACCTCATCCCCACCAGCGAGGTCTCCCTCACCGCCAGCGTCATGGGCGAGCTTCTCGACGAAAGCGCGCTCCCCATGCGCCTTACCGCGCTCACCCTCTGCTTCCGCTCCGAAGCAGGCGCGGCGGGGCGCGACACGCGCGGGTTCATCCGCCAGCACCAGTTCGAAAAGTGCGAGCTGGTCAGCATCGTTCGCCCCGAAGACTCCGAAACCGAGCACGCGCGCATGGTCCGCGCGGCCGAGACGATCCTCGAACGGCTGAACCTGCCCTATCGCAAGCTTTTGCTCTGCACCGGCGACATGGGCTTCGGCGCGCGAAAAACCTATGATCTCGAGGTCTGGCTGCCCGGCCAGGGCGCCTATCGCGAGATATCCTCCTGCTCGAACACCGGCGATTTTCAGGGCCGCCGGATGAACACGCGCTACCGCGTGGCGGGCGAGCAGAAGAAGACTGAGTTCGTCCACACCCTCAACGGCTCCGGTCTCGCCGTCGGTCGCACCTTGGTGGCAGTGATTGAGAATTACCAGAATGAAGACGGCAGCGTCACGGTGCCAGAGGCCCTGCTGCCCTATATGGGCGGCATCACTCAATTGGAGCCACAACGCTGATGCGCATTTTGCTCACCAATGATGATGGCTATTACGCGCCCGGCCTGAAGGTGCTGGAGGCGATTGCCGCGACTTTGTCAGACGATGTCTGGATCGTCGCCCCGGCCGACGAGCAATCGGGCGCTGGCCATTCGCTCACCCTCACCCGCCCCTTGCGCGTCCGCAAACATGGCGAAAAGCGCTTCGCCGTCGCGGGCACGCCGACCGATGCTGTGATGATGGCGCTGGCCAAGATCATGAAGGACACCCCGCCCGATCTGATCCTGTCGGGCGTCAATCGCGGTGCCAATCTGGCCGAGGACGTGACCTATTCGGGCACCGTTTCCGCCGCCATGGAAGGCGCGCTGGCCGGGGTGCGATCGATCGCGCTCAGCCAGGTCTATGCGCGCGAGGGCATGGGCGATGTCGTGCCGTTCGATGCTGCACAGGCATGGGGGGAGAAAGTGCTGCGCCCGCTGATTGATGCGCCGCTGGCGCCGCGCACGCTGATCAACATCAATTTTCCCGCGCTGGCTGCCGACAAGGTGCTCGGCGTGCGCGTCGTCGCTCAGGGTTTGCGCGATTATGGCCGGTTGCAGATCATCGGCAATCGCGATCCGCGCGGCTATGAATATTTCTGGTTCGGGCTTGGCCCCTCGATCGAGACGCCAGCGCATTCAACCGATGTCGAAGCCGTGGCAGACGGGTATATCGCCGTCACGCCGCTGCATCTTGACCTGACACATCGGGATTCACTCGATATGCTCACCGACATCTATGCATAACGGCGTGGCGATGGGGGGAGGATCATGCGCATAATCGGCAAGATGATTTTTCCCCTGGTGCTGGTCGCGCTGTTGCCCGCCTGCATCCCCAATGGCGGTCGCTATGATCTCGACCGCGACCCTGGGCCGCAAATTGACCCCGGCCCCATCGATCGGGGACCGATTGAACCGATATCGCCCGGGCAGCGGCAACAGGCATGGGAAGCGCGCCCGGTTTCACCCGATGCCCAGGATGTTGCCGCTGGCGACTATATCGTCCAGCCCGGCGACACGCTGCGCGGTATTGCCAATCGGACGGGCGCTGGATCGGAAGTTATCGCCCGCGCCAATGGCATATTGCCGCCCTATACAATTTATGCCGGGCAACGGCTGAATATTCCGGGTGGCCGCTATCACCTTGTTCGGCCGGGTGAGACCGGCATCGCCATTGCCCGCGCCTACGGCGTCAGCTGGTCGCGGATCGTCGCTGACAATGATCTGGTCGAACCCTTTGTGCTGCGCGCTGGCCAGCGCATCATCATCCCGCATGACGGCCCGTTGACCCCGGCCGAGCGCGCAGCAGCCTTCCATCTCGACATTGAGGATATCGTCACCGGCGGTGAACCCGCGCTCGAGGCCAATCAGCGCCCGGCGCGCCCGACCACTTCGCCCAGCCGCATCCTGCCGCCCACAGCCGCTGTCGAACCACCACTGCGGCGCAACGGCGCGTTCATCTGGCCGGTGAATGGTGCCGTAGTCCACAAGTTCGGGCCAGGCGCGAGTGGTGAGCGCAACGACGGAATCAAGATTGCAGTGCCGCTCGATACGCCCGTGCTTGCCACCGCGGATGGCGTGGTTGCCTATACCGGCGATGGCGTCGCCGGGCTTGGCGGGCTGGTGATGCTGAAACATGGCGATGGCTGGACCAGCGTCTATGGCCATAATCGCCAGTTGCTGGTGCAGCGCGGCCAATCGGTTAAGCGCGGCCAGGCGATTGCGCTGTCAGGCGATACGGGTTTTGCTGATCGCCCCGAACTCCATTTCGAACTGCGCAATGGCCGCACTGCGGTTGATCCGCTGGGGCAATTGCCGAAACGCTGAGGCAAGGGCGACGTTGCGCGCGGCCCGGCTCTTCCGGTAAGGGCCGCTGCCATGACCGAATACACTTCCGATCTGCTCCGCCTGCTCGACGCGCGCGGCTATATCCACCAGCTGACCGATGCAGCCGGGCTCGATGCGCTTGCGGCAAAGCAGGTGGTGCCAATCTATGTCGGTTTTGACGCCACGGCCCCCTCGCTTCATGTCGGCAACCTTGTCTCGGTCATGCTGCTCCGCCGCGCCCAGCAGGCCGGGCACAAACCGATCGTCATCATGGGCGGGGGCACCACCAAGATCGGCGACCCGTCCGGCAAGGACGAGGTCCGCAAGCTACTCGACGATGATGGCATCAACGCCAACATTGCCTCGATCCGCCGCGTGTTCGAACGCCTGCTGACCTTTGGCGACGGGCCGACCGATGCCGTCATGGTCAATAATGACGAATGGCTGAGCAAGCTCGGCTATATCGATATGCTCCGCGATGTCGGTCGCCACTTTACGATCAACCGGATGCTGACCTTTGATTCGGTCCGCCTCCGGCTCGATCGCGAGCAGCCACTGACCTTCCTCGAATTCAATTACATGATCCTCCAGGCCTATGATTTCCTGGAGCTGTCGCGCCGTTATGGCTGCCGCGCCCAGATGGGCGGATCGGACCAATGGGGCAATATCGTCAACGGCGTCGAGCTGACCCGCCGGATCGACGGTACCGAGGTGTTCGGCGTCACCACGCCGCTGATCACCAAGGCAGACGGCTCCAAGATGGGCAAATCGGTATCGGGAGCGGTGTGGCTGAATGAGACGCAGCTTTCCAACTATGACTATTGGCAGTTCTGGCGCAACACCGACGACCGCGATGTGGGGCGCTTTCTTCGATTGTTCACCGATGTGCCGCTGGCTGAAATCGCACGGCTGGAAGCATTGCCGGGTGCAGAGATCAACGAGGCCAAGATCGTCCTCGCCAATGCAGCCACCGCCCTGTGCAGGGGCGATGCCGCCGCGACAGAAGCAGCCGAAACCGCGCGCAAAACCTTTGAAGAAGGCACATCGGGCGATGCGCTGCCCAGCCATAACGTCGCCAAAGGCAGCATCGCGCTGGTCGATGCGCTGGTCGCCCTGGGCTTTGCCGCATCCAAGGGCGAAGCGCGGCGCCTTATCAAAGGCGGCGGCGCTCGCGTCGAGAGCGAAAAGATCACCGACGAGAATTTCATGATCCCGATCGGCGCCGAAACTATCCGCATATCCGCGGGCAAGAAGAACCACGGCCTGCTCAATCCCGTTGAATAGCAAACGGAAAAATTCGCTTAACCCTCTCTGTAGCGATCCTCTTCATCCGCCACCCTTAGTTTCCGTAAGGGCAGCAATGGGAAGGTTGGGATGGCAAGCAGGGCATCCTTTGCACTGAATGACGATCGGTCCGCCGGTCGTGACGAAGTGCATTTCCGGGCCAAGGGCTTCGGGCCCGACGCCAAACCGGTAGCCTTGGTGATCGTCAACATGTCCGCCATGGGGCTGATGGCGAGGTGCGAGATCAGCTATCAGCCGGGTGACCGGATCAGCATTCAACTGCCTATCTTGGGGACCGTCAGCGCCCAGATCCGGTGGTCGCTTGGCGGCCGTATCGGCTGCGAACTGGACCGGTCGATTGAGCTGGCCGATTATTATGAACTGCTCGCGGTGATGCTGAAGGCGCGCTAATCCGCCTGCCGGTCTACCCTGACCGCAGCAGTGCGACCCCGGCATCGCGCTCAAACAGATAGAGCGCTACCCGTGCTGCCTGGCCGCGCGGGCCGCTCAAGCCCCCGTCGCGATCGATCAGCAGGCGCGTATCGTCATGCGCGATCGGCAACAGCTCACTCAGCATTTCGGGAGTCGCGAGCCGGAACTGCGCTTCACCCGATTGCCGTGTGCCCAGCAATTCGCCCGCGCCGCGCAGCCGCAAATCCTCCTCGGCGATGCGGAACCCGTCATTGGTCTCCCGCATAAGAGCAAGTCGCGCACGCGACGTTTCGCTTAGCGCGCTGCCCCGGATGAGGAGGCAGTTGGAGGCCCCGCTGCCCCGCCCAACCCGCCCGCGTAGCTGGTGGAGCTGGGCGAGCCCAAAGCGGTCCGCCGCCTCGATCACGATCAGCGTCGCATTGGGCACATCGACGCCGACTTCGATGACCGTAGTCGCGACCAGCACGCCAGTCCGCCCTTCGGAAAAAGCCGCCATCACCGCGTCCTTTTCCGGCCCCTTCATCCGGCCATGGACGAGCCCGACCTTGTCGCCGAACCGCGCCCGCAGGGTCTCCGCCCGCGCCTCGGCAGCGGCGAGATCGGTCTTCTCGCTTTCCTCGACCAGCGGACACACCCAATAGGCCTGTCCCCCGCCCGACAGATGGCGGCCGAGCGCGTTGACGACATCGTCGAGCCGATCCTCTGACAGCACCCGCGTCTCGATCGGCTGGCGGCCCGGCGGCATCTCATCCAGCCGACTGACATCCATCTCGCCATACAGCGCCAGCGTCAGCGTGCGGGGGATCGGCGTTGCGGTCATCGCCAGCAGGTGCGGCGGATGCTGGCCCTTGCCCGTCAGCAGCATCCGCTGCGCGACGCCGAAGCGATGCTGCTCATCGACCACGACAAGGCCCAGATCCTTGTAGCCAACCGATTCCTGGAAGATTGCATGCGTGCCAATCAGGATATCGATCGAACCGTCCGCCAGCCCCATCAGTGTCGCCTCCCGCACCCGCCCCTTGTCGCGACCGGTCAGCACCGCAATGCTGATGGGCAGTCCGCTCAGCAACCCGCGCAGGCTTTCGTAATGCTGGCGCGCGAGGATTTCGGTCGGCGCAAGGAACGCCCCTTGCGCGCCCGCCTCCACCGCCACTAGCAGCGCCATTGCGGCGACCAGGGTCTTGCCCGAGCCGACATCGCCCTGCAGCAACCGCAGCATCGGTTGCGATTGGCGCAGGTCGCCCTCGATCTCATTGATCGAGCGCGATTGCGCGCCCGTTGGCGTATAGGGCAATTGCAGCATCGCGCGCAGTCGTCCGTCGCCGATCAGCGCCCTGCCCTTGCGCGACCGCGACGAGGCGCGGACCAAAGTCAGCGCGAGCTGGTTGGCGAAGAGCTCGTCATAGGCCAGCCGCTCACGCGCCTTGGCATCCGAGGGGTCGGCATGGATACGCGCGAGCGCGGCGCGCCAAGCAGGCCATTGGTGTTTCGCGAGCAACCCGGGTTCGATCCATTCGGCAAGCTCGGGCGCGCGCTCGACCGCTTGCGCGGCCATCTGGCCCATCCGCTTCGAGGTCAGCCCCTCGGACAGCGGGTAAATCGCCTCGCGCTCAGGCGTATCCCCCGCTTCCTCCAGCGGCAGAACATAATCGGGGTGAACGATCTGTAACTCCTGCCCGTACATTTCCAGCCGCCCCGACACACGGCGCGGCTCGCCCAACGGCAGCAACTTCTTCACCCAGCCCGAATTGCCGCCGAAATAGACGAGGGAGACATAATTCCCCTTGGCATCGGTCGCCTGCGCGCGGGTCGGCCCCCGGCCCGCGCTCGATCGGTACAACACTGCCGTCAGCGTTATCGCGATCGTCCGCCCGGCATCCGCCATGTCGAGCTCGTCGCGCGCGATCCGATCAATCCAGCCGGTCGGCAAATGGAAGGCGACATCGACGACGCGGCTCAGCCCAAGCCGATCAAGCGGCTTGGCGAGCGCTGGCCCCACACCTTTCAGCGCGGTGACTTCGGCAAAGAGTGGATTGAGGATTTCTGGCCGCATGACTATCTGGGCTGTCTTACCCCCAGCCGACGGCCCGCGCAAAGGACCGTCGGCCAATCGTCGTTGGAAAGCCCATGGACCGCGCCACCCGCCTGAAACGCCTGCACTTCCGCGCGCACCATCGCGGCACCAAGGAAGCTGATCTGCTGATCGGCGGATTCTTCGACGCGCACGGGAGGGGCTGGTCGGAAGAGGAGATCGTGCTGTTCGAGGCACTGCTCGAGGAACAGGATGTCGATATCATGGCCTGGGCGATGGGGACCGATGTCGCGCCGGAACGTTATGCAGGATCGATCTTGGCGGCGCTGAAGACGCTGAACTATGTGCCGACGCTGAGCTGACGAAAGCCTATTCCGTCACCCCGGACTTGTTCGGTAGTTA
>FSSH01000303.1_pt1 | contig 64650 bp, 59 predicted proteins | sample 1166101 | NCBI WGS metagenome assembly FSSH01 (sample SAMEA32972668, study PRJEB13176) | freshwater metagenome | biome: Drinking water system; feature: Biomass in drinking water that filtered by 0.45 um membrane; material: drinking water | place: USA | collected 2012-12-20 | depth 0 m | reverse complement strand
TCTACGCCAAGGCCGCCTCCCTGCCCGGCCTCGCGATCGTGGGCGTCGACATGCATATCGGCAGTCAGATCACCGATCTTCGCCCCTTCGACCGAGCCGCGAAGCTCCTCGCCGGCCTCGCCCGCGACCTCATGGCCGAGGGGCACCGTCTCCGCCACATCGATTTCGGCGGCGGCCTCGGCATTCCCTATCGCGACGACACCGCCCCGCCGCCCGACCCCGCCGCCTTCGCGGCGATGCTGCGCCCGCATTTCCAGCCGCTGGGCTTGCGCCCGGTCTTCGAGATCGGCCGCATGATCTCGGGCAATGCCGGGATCCTCGTCACCCGCGTCATCGCGATGAAGCGCATGGAGGCGCGCACCTTCGTCATCGTCGACGCGGCGATGAACGACCTCATCCGGCCGACCCTCTACGAGGCGTTCCACGGCCTGCGCCCGGTGATCGAGCCCGGCCCCGACACGCGCCGGATCGTGGCCGACATGGTCGGCCCGGTCTGCGAGACCGGCGACTATTTCGCCCTCGAACGCGAGATGCCGGATCTCGAAGCCGGCGACCTCGTCGCGGTGATGAGCGCGGGTGCCTACGGCGCCGCCATGTCGGGGACCTACAACACCCGCCGGCTCGTGCCCGAGGTGCTGGTCAGGGGTAAGGCCGCCGCGATCGTTCGCCCGCGCCAGACCTACGAGGACCTGATCGGTCTCGACCGCCTGCCGGGGTGGCTCTCCGCCTGAGCGGATTTGACCCGATGGTCGGGTCCGGCCACCATGCTAGTCTCGCGGCGCTTTATGGATGGCCGAGGAGACATGACGCTGCCGAACGCTCAGCCTCAGCAGGACGCCGTGCGCGACCGCCTCGATCGGCTCGTTGCCCGCGCCAAGGCGGCCTCGCTGTGGGAGCGGACATGGCCCGTGCTCTGGCGCGGCCTCGCCGTTCTCCTCGCCTTCCTGGCCGTGTCATGGCTTGGCCTCTGGCTCGATCTTGGCCCCCTTGGCCGGATGATCGGCCTTGCCCTGTTCGCGGCAGCCTTCGTTGCAGGCCTCGTTCCGCTGGCAAAGATCGGCCGGCCGACCCGGCGCGAGGCCCTCGCGCGGATCGACCGAGATGCCGCCTCGGGCGGCGGCGCCCTCGCGCATAGCCCGGCCTCCTCCATCGAAGACACGCTTGCGGTCGGCACCGGCGATCCCGCGACACAAGCCCTGTGGGCGCTCCATCGCAAGCGTGCCGCCGCCGCCGTGGCGAAGCTGAGTGTCGCCGTGCCGCGTCCGGCAATGCCGCGACGGGACCCCTTCGCCCTGCGCGCTGCCCTGCTGGTGACGGTCGCGGCGAGCCTGTTCGTCGCCGGATCGGAATGGCGCCAGCGCGTCGGCGCCGCCTTCGACTGGCGTGCTCCGGCGGTGGCCGGCCCGAATTTCAGGGTCGACGGCTGGATCGACCCGCCCCTCTACACGCGGATGCCGCCCCTGGTCGTCGCCCTCGGCGGCCCGGAGCAGCGCCTGCGGGCGCCGGTGAATTCGACCCTGATCGTCCGCATCGCAGGTCTCGGCGAGGCCAGGCTGAGTCCCCGTTCCGGCCTCGAAGCCCTGCCCGGCAAGGATGCGAGGCCGGATCTGCGCGAGGACCGCTTCAAGCTCACCGGCGGCCTCGCCGACCTCACCGTGGAGACCACCGGCGGCGGCTCCCAGAGGCTCGTGATCGAGACCATACCGGACGAGCCGCCGGTCATCCGCAGCGTCGGCACGCCGGAGGTCAACGGCCGCGGCACCTTCAACCTGAGCTACCGCGCCAAGGACGATTACGGCATCGCCTCGGCCGAGGGCGTGGTCGAGCCGCTGAAGCCCGGCCGCTCGCTGGTGCCGCCGCCGCGCATCCCGCTCGCCCTGCCGGGCGACGCCACCGGGGAGGCCGACGCCAAGACCCTCGTCGACCTCACCGACAATCCGTGGTCGGGCGCGCGGGTGCGCTTCACCCTCGTCGTCAAGGACGAGGCCGAGCAGGAGGCGCGCAGCCAGTCCGTCGAGATGACCCTGCCGGCCCGGCCGTTCCAGAAGCCCCTGGCGCGGTCGCTCGCGGAGGAGCGCCGCCGCCTCGTCACGGCACCGGACGAAAGCCGCCGCCGCGTTCAGACGGCCCTCGACGCCCTCCTGATCGCGCCGAGCCAGTTCACGCCCGAGCCCGGCATCTTCCTCGGCCTGCGCACGGCCTCGCGCCGGCTGAAGGCGGCCCGGACCGACGAAGCCCTCACCGAGGTCGCCGATCTCCTCTGGGAGATGGCCCTCAAGATCGAGGACGGCGACCTCTCCGATGCCGAGAAGTCCCTGCGCGCCGCACAGGACCGGCTCAAGGAGGCGATCGAGCGGGGCGCTCCCGACGAGGAGGTGAAGAAGCTCACCGAGGACCTCAAGCAGGCCCTCGACAAGTTCATGAAGGAGATGGCCCAGCGCCAGGGCAAGGAGCCCGGCAAGCAGGGCGAGCGCAGCCAGCAGGACAAGAACGCCAAGAGCGTCACGCCTGACGACCTCAACAAGATGATCGAGGATATGGCGGAGGCGATGAAGCGCGGCGACACCGCCGAGGCCCAGCGCCTGCTCGAACAGCTCCGCGGCATCCTCGAGAACCTTCAGAGCGCCGAGCAGGGCGGCAAGTCCGATCCCCGCAACCGCGAGATGAACAAGCAGGCGCAGGAGCTCGACGAGATGGCCCGCGAGCAGCAGGGCCTGCGCGACGAGACCTTCAAGGACGGCCAGTCCAAGCGCGGCCAGCAGCGTCCCCGCAACGGACAGCAGGGTCAGCAGCAGCCCGGCGGCCAAGGTCAACAAGGCCAGGGTCAGCAGGGCCAAGGTCAGGCCGAACAGGGGCAGCAGGGTCAAGGTCAGGGCCAGAAGGGCCAGAAGGGCCAGGGCGGCACCGGCCAGCGCCAGCAGGCCCTGCGCGAGCGGCTCGAGGATCTCCAGCGCCGGATGAAAGAGCTCGGCATGCAGGGGGAGGAGGGCCTCTCCGAAGCCGAGGAGGCCATGCGTGAGGCCGAAGGGGCGCTGGGCCAGGGCCGCGAGGGCGACGCTGTCGATGCGCAGGGACGCGCTCTCGACGGGTTGAAGCGCGGCGCCGAGGGCATGCAGCAGCAGATGCAGGAGATGGCAGAGGGTGAAGGCGAGGGCGAGGGCCAGCAGGAGGGCGGCAAATCGCCGAGCCAGCAGGGCCAAGCCGGATCGCGCGACGACGATCCCCTCGGACGCCCGACGAAGGGACGCGACCTCTCGGGCGGCAATGTCCGCGTGCCCACCGCCGACGAATCGGGTGTCCAGCGCACCCGGCGAATCCTGGAGGAACTGCGGCGCAAGCTCGGCGACCCGAGCCGGTCGCGCGAGGAGCTCGATTACTTCGAGCGCCTGCTGCGCCGGAACTGAGGATCGCCGGCACGGCCTCCTGCGCTAACCTGCCCTGGGCGACGGCGAGCCATCGCTCACCTATGTGAAGCGATGGGCCGCGTTGCCCGTCAAGCCGAGACGATTGCCCGATGTCCTCCAACACCCTCGTCCTCGTCGCCTGTATCGCCGTGGCGGTCGTTCTCCTGCTCGGCCTCGCCAACATGCTGCGCGGCGGCAGCAGCAACGTCTCCCAGAAGCTGATGCGTCTGCGCGTCGTCCTGCAGTTCTTCGCCATCGTTCTGATCATGGGCGTGCTGTGGTGGCGCTCGACCTGAGCGCGACATCTGTTTCCGGACTGTTGCGGAGGTGCCGCACCGGGGATCTATCCGGCCGTTCGCGGATGAATACAGCCCCCGGGCCCTCAACCGAAGAAGCGCTGCCGTGATAGCGTCCGCCGTCACGAACCGGACAGCGACGCGATGCACCTCACCACCAGAAGCCTCGTCACGGGTCTCCTCGCCCTGACGATCGGCGGCAGCGCCACCTCCGTCGGCGCGGCGGATCTCGGCTCGCGCAGGGCGCCGCAGCCGGTCTACGTGCCCCCCGTCCAGCCGATGAGCATCGTCTCCGAGGTCCGCATCGGCGGCTCGGTCCAGGATCCGGGCAGCGCCGAAGGCAAAACTCCCGGCTTCAGCACTGCGAACGTCAATGGCGAGATCCTGTTCGCCAAGCCGCTGATCAGCCAGGATCCGTTCTGGCAGGCCCTCATCCCACGGGCGACGGTGGGTGGCAGCTACAACACCGGCGGTCGGACCAGCTACGCCTATATCGGCGCCACCTGGACGATCGACCTCTTCCCCGAATTCTTCAACCGCCGGGTCTTCCTCGACGGCTTCTTCGGCGGTGCCGCGCATAACGGCTATACCGGACCGAAGGCGGCCGCTCCCCTGGGCTTCAACGCACTCGGCTGCAATCCGCTCTTCCGCGAGGCCGCGTCTCTCGGATTCCGCATCGACGAGCATTGGAGCATCATGGCGACGATCGAGCACATGTCCAATGCCGGCCTTTGCGCCAACAATCGCGGCCTGACGAATTACGGCGGCAAGATCGGCTACACGTTCTAGACGCCACGCCCGGACATTACGCTTTGGTCACCCTCAACCGCATCTACACCCGCACCGGCGACAAGGGCTCGACGGCGCTCGCCAACGGGGAACGACGCTCCAAAGCCGACCTGCGGGTCGAGACCTACGGCACCGTCGACGAGACCAATTCCTGCATCGGCCTCGTGCGGCTTCATGCGGAGCCTGCCCTCGACGCCATGCTCGGCCGCATCCAGAACGACCTGTTCGATCTCGGCGCCGACCTCGCGACGCCGGAGGGCGACGAGAAGCCGGCCTACGAGCCGCTGCGCATCGTCGCCGCCCAGGTGACCCGCATCGAAGCCGAGATCGATATCCTCAACGCTGAGCTGTCGCCGCTGAAATCCTTCGTCCTGCCGGGCGGCTCGCCGGCGGCGGCGGCCCTCCACCTCGCCCGCACGGTCTGCCGCCGTGCCGAACGCCTGGCCGTGGCGCTCGCCGCGATCGAGGGCGAGCGGGTCTCCCCGGAAGCCCTGCAATACCTCAACCGCCTCTCGGACTTCCTCTTCGTCGCGAGCCGCACGGCCAATGCCAACGGCGCGAACGACGTGCTCTGGGTGCCGGGCAAGAACCGGTAGGCGGCCAGCCGAGGCGGGATGCTGCCTGGCGCGTCCGCCAGATGCCGCGCCATGATGCGGCCGAGGCCGGTGGCGGCTTCCGATCCCCGCACTTCGACCCCACGGCGCAGCACCACCGCGCGTTGACAAGCGCGAAATCACATCGTTACGGTCCGCCGCCTCGTCGGCTGGCGCGTTCGTCGCCGGGAGCCGTTTTACAGGCGAATTTCGCGGATCGAGCGGCCATAAGCCGCCAAGTTCTGCCCCTCGCGGAGGATTGTGACCGCCATGAAGGTTCTGGTGCCCGTCAAGCGGGTCGTCGACTACAACGTCAAGATCCGCGTCAAGGCCGATGGTTCGGGCGTCGACCTCGCCAACGTGAAGATGTCGATGAACCCCTTCGACGAGATCGCCGTCGAGGAGGCGATCCGGCTCAAGGAGAAGGGCAAGGTCACCGAAATCGTCGCCGTCTCGATCGGGCCGCAGCAGGCGCAGGAGACCTTGCGCACGGCCCTCGCCATGGGCGCCGACCGGGCGATCCTGGTGAAGACCGACGTCAACGCCGAACCGCTCGGCGTCGCCAAGATCCTCAAGGCGATCGTCGAGAAGGAAGGTCCGGAGCTCGTCATCCTCGGCAAGCAGGCCATCGACGACGATTCCAACCAGACCGGGCAGATGCTCGGCGCGCTCCTCGGCTGGCCTCAGGGCACCTTCGCCTTCAAGGTCGAGTTCGGCGAGGGAAGCGTCGACGTGACGCGCGAGGTCGATGGCGGCCTGCAGACGGTGAGCCTCAAGCTGCCGGCTATCGTCACCACCGACCTGCGCCTCAACGAGCCGCGCTACGCGAGCTTGCCCAACATCATGAAGGCCAAGAAGAAGCCGCTCGAGGAGCTGACCCCCGAGGCCCTGGGCGTCGACGTCACGCCGCGGATCAAGGTGCTCAAGACCGTCGAGCCCGCTGGCCGCAAGGCGGGCGTCAAGGTCGAATCCGCCGCAGCCCTCGTCGAGAAGCTGAAGGTCGAGGCCGGGGTGATCTGATCGCCCCGCTCCCAGACGCGTCTCCAAGCCCGTACGGGCATCCCTTGTCCGAGGTTCAAACAGCACATGGCCATCCTCCTCCTCATTGAGCACGAGAACGGCGCCGTCCGCGATGCCAGCCTGAAGGCCGTGACCGCTGCGCGGGACATCGGCGGCCCGATCCACGCCCTCCTGCTCGGTAGCGGCGCGAAGAGCGCGGCGGAAGCGGCAGCCAAGCTCGACGGCATCGAGACCGTCCTCGTCTCGGAGGACGCGACCTACGATCATCTCCTCGCCGAGCCGACGGGCGCGCTGATCGCCTCGATCGCCGGACCCTACGACGTGATCCTGGCTGCGGCCTCCACCACCGGCAAGAACGTGCTGCCGCGTGTCGCCGCCCTCCTCGACGTCGCCCAGCTCTCCGACATCATCAAGGTCGTCTCCCCGAATACCTTCGAGCGGCCGATCTATGCCGGCAACGCGATCCAGACCGTCGAGGCACCGGCCGGCAAGGCGGTGATCACGGTCCGCACAGCCGCCTTCAAGGCGGTCGCCGAGGGCGGCAGCGCCGCGCCGATCCAGGCCGTCGAGGCCGCAGCTCCACAGGCGGGCGGTTCGACCTTCAAGGGCGAGGAGATCGCCAAATCCGACCGGCCGGAACTGGCCGCGGCGCGCATCATCGTCTCCGGCGGCCGTTCGCTCGGCTCGGCCGACAAGTTCAAGGAACTGATCGAGCCGCTCGCCGACACGCTCGGCGCTGCGGTGGGCGCTTCCCGCGCTGCAGTCGATGCCGGCTACGCGCCGAACGACTGGCAGGTCGGGCAGACCGGCAAGGTCGTGGCACCCGACCTCTACGTGGCCGTCGGCATCTCGGGCGCGATCCAGCACCTCGCCGGCATGAAGGATTCGAAGGTCATCGTCGCCATCAACAAGGACGAGGACGCGCCGATCTTCCAGGTCGCCGATTACGGCCTCGTCGGCGACCTGTTCCAGGTGGTGCCCGACTTCCAGGCCGCCATCGCCAAGGCCAAAGGCTGAGGCTGTCGGAACGGGTCGCAGTCGTCGCGGTCCGACGGCTGCGACTGCACTGCACCTGCGCGTAAAAATGAGCTAAGAAATCGATGCAACGCGGTGGTGGATGCGGCAAGCGTCGCCGCCGCGGAAGCGTTTGCGTCAGCCGGCCACGCCGGCAGCGCCTCGGGGGTGCGGGTCAGCGATGGGCATCGATATCAGGACAGTCGGGATCATCGGTGCAGGGCAGATGGGCAGCGGTATCGCTCACGTCTGCGCGATGGCAGGGCTGGACGTCATCATCAACGACCGCGAGAATTCGCGGCTCGAGAGCGGGCTTGCCACGATCGACGGCAATCTCGCGCGTCAAGTCTCAAAGGGGACGATCTCCGAAGAGCAGCGCCGCGGCGCGATCGGCCGGATCAAGCCGGTGCGGGATTTCGATGGGCTCGCGCCGAGCGATCTCGTCATCGAGGCCGCGACCGAAGACGAGGCGACGAAGCGCAAGATCTTCAGCAGCCTCTGCGGCTCGCTGAAGCCCGACGCCCTTATCGCCACCAACACCTCGTCGATCTCTATCACGCGTCTCGCGGCCTCGACCGACCGGCCCGAGCGCTTCATCGGCATCCATTTCATGAACCCGGTACCGGTGATGCAGCTCGTCGAGCTGATCCGCGGCATCGCCACCGAAGACCCGACCTACGAATCGGCCAAGGCTTTCATCGCCAAGCTCGGCAAGACCTCGACGATGTCCGAGGATTTTCCGGCGTTCATCGTCAACCGCATCCTGCTGCCGATGATCAACGAGGCAATCTACACGCTCTACGAGGGCGTGGGCTCTGTGGAGGCGATCGATACGGCCATGAAGCTCGGGGCCAACCATCCGATGGGGCCACTCCAGCTTGCCGATTTCATCGGCCTGGATACCTGCCTGTCGGTGATGCAAGTCCTCTACGAGGGCTTGGCGGATTCGAAGTATCGCCCTTGTCCTCTCCTCGTGAAATATGTCGAGGCCGGCTGGCTAGGCCGCAAGTCGAAGCGCGGCTTCTACGATTACCGCGGCGAGACGCCCGTCCCGACCCGCTGACGCGGGGTGGAACGGGCTATCGGTTCATTTCGGGTTGGCGCCGCCGTTAGCATTCGGCTGGGCGGGACTCGGATAGGCCGGATTCGAGCCGGGCACGTTGCTGCTGTTCGACGATGCCGGACTATTGGTGCTGCCGGTGACAGAGCCCGTCACTTCCTGCCGGGACGCGTCCTGGCTCTTCGAGGAGTAGTCCTTGGGCGAATTCGCGCCCTGCCATGTCATGAGGCTGGCGATGGCGACTGCCAGGAGCGCGAGGCTCCCGAGCAGGACGTAGAGGACAGGCTTGCCGCGCTTGCCCTGACGGGCACTCTGCTCCGGTACCCGCTCCTGTCCGTTGATATTCCGGTTCTCTTGCATCTGCGACCTCGCCTGCGAGGCCCGCTCGGGCCTCGTGTTTCCGAAGCGACGCCCAGGCGTCGCGATGGGCGGAAACGCGGGGGTCCGAACGAGGGTTCCTGATGCGGCGGAGCGGCCTTCCCGGTCTCAGCGCCCGGTGACCAGCAGGATCTTGCCGAGATGGGCGCTCGTTTCCATGAGTTCGTGCGCTTTCCGAGCTTCCTCTAGCGGGAAGGTGGCGTGGATGACCGGCCGGATTCGGCCGTCCTCCAGGAGCGGCCAGACCTCGCGGGCGAGCCCCTGCGCGATGGCGGTCTTGTCGGCCTTGGGTCGGGCGCGCAGGGTCGAGCCGGTGATGGTGAGGCGCTTGAGCATGATCGGCGTCAGGTTGAGGTTCTCGACCCGGTAGCCCTGCATGAAGGCGATCTGGACGAGGCGTCCTTCCACCGCCAGCGACGCGATGTTCTTGGCGAGATAGGCCGCGCCGACCATGTCGAGGATGACGTCGACGCCCTTGCCGTCGGTCAGGCGCTTCACGTCCTCGGCGAAATCGACCTCGCGATAGTTGATGGCGGCGTCCGCCCCGAGCTCGCGGCAGAACGCGCATTTCTCGTCGGAGCCCGCCGTGGCGAAGACCCGGGCGCCCTGGTGCTTGGCGATCTGGATCGCCGTCGAACCGATGCCGCTCGACCCGCCATGGACGAGGAAGCTCTCGCCCTCCTTGAGGCGCCCGCGCTCGATGACGTTGCTGTAGACAGTGAAGTAGGTCTCCGGCAGGCCTGCCGCCTCGACGAGGGAGAGAGGCTTTGGCTTGGGGAGGCAATGCCCGGCTTCCGCAAGGGCAAATTCCGCGTATCCGCCACTGATCACGAGGGCGCAGACCTCGTCGCCGATAGCGAGTTCGTCGGCTCCCTCGCCCAGGGCCACGATGCGGCCGGCGATCTCGAGACCCGGCACCTCGGTGGCTCCCTTCGGCGGGGGATAGTTGCCGCTGCGCTGCATGATGTCGGGCCGGTTCACCCCCGCCGCGACGACATCGATCAGGACCTGACCGGGGCCGGGCCTCGGCACCGGCACGGTCTCCACGGCGATCACTTCGGGGCCGCCGGCCTCTGCGAAGCGGATCTGGCGCATGGTCTCGGGGAGGGTGGAAAGCATCTCAGGTCTCCATGAGGCGAGCGCCGTCTTCGCGGGCCGAGAGGGTGTTGGCAAGGGATGCCGAAAGGATCACCGCGTCCCGTACATCCGATCCCCCGCATCCCCCAATCCTGGCACGATGTAGCCGTGGTCGTTGAGGTGACTGTCGATGGAGGCGGTCCAGACCGGCACGTCGGGATGGGACGCCTGCAGCCGGGCAATGCCCTCCGGCGCGGCCAGGAGGCAGACGAAGCGGAGATCCTGAGCACCGCGGGCCTTGAGGAGGTCGATGGCGGCGACCGCCGAGTTGGCGGTGGCCAGCATCGGATCGAGGACGAGGACGGTGCGGTCGGCGAGGTCGGAGGGTGCCTTGAAGTAGTACTCCACGGCCTGCAGCGTCTCGGGGTCGCGGTAGAGCCCGACATGGGCGACGCGGGTGGAAGGAACCAGCGACAGCATCCCGTCGAGGAAGCCGACGCCGGCCCTCAAGATCGGGGCGAGGACGAGCTTCTTGCCGGCGATCTGCGGTGCCTCCATCGCCTGGATCGGCGTCTCGATGGCGACCGTTTCGAGCGGCAGGTCGCGGGTCACCTCGTAGGCGAGCAGCATGCCGATCTCGTTGAGGATCTGGCGAAAGCCTTTGGTCGAGCGCGCCTTGTCGCGGAGCAGGGTCAGCTTGTGCTGGACTAACGGGTGCCCGACCACCGTGACTGCCGCCGTCGCATCCGCCTGCATAGCCCGCTCCCTCATCGGCCCTCGCGCCGGGACGCCCTCCCTATACCAGCCGCATCGCCGCGGCGACGCACGAAAAAGGGCTCCACGCCTCTCGGCGGGAGCCCCGGTCTCGTCGTGGGTCAGGCGATCAGGCGTCGCGGGTGCTCGAACCGGTCTCTGCGCGGCGCTTGGCCATGAAGGCGTCGAACTGCTCGCGATCCTTGGCCCGCTTCAGCTCCTCGACGAAGGCCGCGAAGGCACGGCCCTCTTCCTCGAGCGCCCGGCGCTGGGCGACGAGACGCTCGATCTCGGCGCGGCGATAGGCGTCGAAGGCGAAGTTGCCGCTGCCGCCGACATTGGCGGCCTCGAAGGCGGCGGCGAAGCGCGAGCGCCCGCCGGAACCGGCCGCGGACGTGGTCCGGCTCACGAGGTCGCGCAGCTCGCCGAAAGCCGGATAGCCCGCGAATTTCCAGGCGACGTAGCCGAGGGCCAGCGGCCACCAGTAGATGAAGGCGACGACGATGGCGCCGATCTCGAAGGACCGACGCGGAAACGGACCGTTGCGGCAAGCTTTGCCGGTGGCCCAGGGAGAGGTCGAGGAAAAGCTCACGGCTCACGCTCCAATGTAAATGTGAACCACATTCACTTGCGGACGCGTCCCACGCTTTTCAAGGGAGGAGGGAGCGGGGTTCGAAAGAGATCAGGCGGGCCTTAATCCGCCCGCGCCGTGGACGAGGGCGAGCACGCCGGCACGCAGGAGCTCGTACTTGTCGGGAACGCCCGCACCCTTCGGAAGCTGGCCCGATGCCGCGAGAGTGGCGAGGCCATGCGACAAGGCCCAGACTTCGAGGGCGATGAAGCGGGGATCGATGCCGCCGAAGCCATCGGGGAAGGTCGTATTGAGCGATTCGACGAGGAGGTCGAACGGGCTCGGCCGGGCGGCTGCCTCGGCCTCCGTGGCCGCGGCTCCGAGACCCAGACGGCGGCTCTCGAAGATCGCCGCGTAGTAGCCGGGTTCTTCCTCGGCGAAGGCGAGGTAGGCCTCACCCATCCGGGTGAAGCGTTCGAGCGGCGTGCCGCGACCTCCCAGGGCCTTGGCGAGACGTTCGGCGAGATCGATGAAGCCACGGCCGGCAACCTCCTCAAGAAGGGCCTCACGGCCGCGGAAGTGCCGATAGAGCGCGGCCGGCGTGACGCCTACCAGCTTCGCGGCATCGACGAGGGTAAAGCCGCCGACGCCGCGCTCGGCGATGAAGCGGCGCGCCGCCTCGATCAGGGCTTCCTTGAGATTGCCGTGGTGGTAGCTGCGCCGGTCGCCCGGTTCGTCGCGCCAGGGTCGCAAGGGATCGGTCCTCCTCCTCGGCGTTGCGGAAACGCCTCGTCTTCGCCGCCCCCTCGGTGAGGTTGGCCTCCCGCGTTTCGGGGTTCCCTAGCACGAATACCCGCGCTGGTAGCCCCGCGCCGCCTTGGAAAGAAGGAATAAGGAATCCAGATGTTCGGTCCTGCCGAGTCTCATATGTCAAATAAAACGAGGCGATCACAGTTTGGTGTCCGGCGGAAACGCTTCACTAACTGATTATGGCCCAAGGTCAGATCCGCACCGACCGTCGTGCGCGTTTTTGACTGAGTGCCTCTCATGGACGACTTGCTGCGTGAGTTTCTCACCGAGAGTGCTGAGCACCTCGACACGGTGGATACCGAACTCGTCCGGTTCGAGCAGGATCCGAACAACAAGACGATCCTGAGCAACATCTTCCGGCTCGTGCACACCATCAAGGGCACCTGCGGGTTCCTCGGCCTGCCGCGCCTCGAAGCGCTGGCGCATGCCGCCGAGACTTTGATGGGCCAGTTCCGCGATGGAATGCCGGTCACCGGCGCCGCGGTCAGCCTCATCCTGGTCACCCTCGACCGCCTCAAGTCGATCCTCGGCGACCTCGAGAAGACGGGCTCCGAGCCGACCGGAAGCGACGACGACCTCATCGGCGCGTTGGAGCAGATGGCTTCGGGCCCGATTGGCCAGGCGGCGGCTGCCGCGCCTCCGGCTGCCGAGTACGTCCTGCCTCCGCCGGTCCAGCGCGAGCTGAAGCCCGGCGAGGTGACGCTTGAGGATCTGGAGCGCGCCTTCCTCGAAGCCGAAGGCCCCGAGGATATGGCGATGGCGCCCGCGGCGGCCGATGAGCCGGCGCCCGAGCCAGAGCCCGCGCCTGTGGCCGTGATGCCGGCGCCCGCACCGAAGGCCGAGGCGCCCGCCTCCGGCGGCGATGGCGAGGGCGGTGTCTCCAAGGTGCAGACGATCCGCGTGAACGTCGACACCCTCGAACACCTGATGACCATGGTCTCCGAGCTGGTGCTGACCCGCAACCAGCTCCTCGAGATCGCGCGTCGCCACGACGATTCGACCTACAAGGTTCCGCTGCAGCGGCTCAGCCACGTCACCGCCGAGCTGCAGGAAGGCGTCATGAAGACGCGCATGCAGCCGATCGGCAACGCCTGGCAGAAGCTGCCGCGCGTGGTCCGCGACCTCTCCTCCGAACTCGGCAAGCAGATCGAGCTCGTGATGAACGGCGCCGAGACCGAGCTCGACCGCCAGGTCCTCGAGGTCATCAAGGATCCGCTCACCCACATGGTGCGCAACTCGGCCGATCACGGCATCGAGTCGGCCGCCGACCGCAAAGCCTCCGGCAAGCCGCTGAAGGGCACGATCCGCCTCTCCGCCTATCACGAGGGCGGCACCATCACGATCGAGATCGCCGATGACGGCAAGGGGCTCGATCTCGCCGCCATCCGCAAGAAGGCCGTGGAGCGCAACGTCGCGAGCCAGGCCGAGATCGACCGGATGACCGACGCCCAGGTGGCGAAGTTCATCTTCCATCCTGGCTTCTCCACCGCGAAGGCCGTGACGTCGGTCTCCGGCCGCGGCGTCGGCATGGACGTCGTGAAGACCAATATCGACGTCATCGGCGGCGTCATCGACATCAACACGCAGCTCGGCCGCGGCACCACCTTCACCATCAAGATCCCGCTCACCCTGGCGATCATCGCGGCCCTCATCGTGAAGGCCGGCGAGCAGCGCTTCGCGGTGCCGCAGGTGGCGGTGCTCGAACTCGTCCGCGTCGACAAGGCCACCGCCCAGACCGTCGAGCGCATCAACGGATCGCCGGTTCTGCGCCTGCGCGAGCGGCTCCTGCCGATCGTCACCCTCACCGGCGTGCTCGGCCAGGAGCAGCCCACGGACACCATCGATTCCGGCTTCGTGGTCGTGGCCCAGGTGGGCCGCCAGCGGTTCGGCATCCTCGTCGACGAGGTCTTCCATACGGAAGAGATCGTCGTGAAGCCGATGTCCTCGAAATTGCGCCACCTGCCGCTCTTTGCCGGCAACACGATTCTCGGCGACGGCGCCGTCGTCCTCATCGTCGATCCCAACGGCATCGCCCAGCAGGTCAGCCAGGGCTCGCAGTCGGGCGGCGTCCCGATGGAGGCTGAAGTCGAGGAGGTCGTCGCCACCGATCCGAAGGCGACGCTCCTGGTGTTCCGCGGCGGCGCCGGAAGCTTTAAGGCGGTGCCACTCTCCCTCGTCACCCGCCTCGAAGAGATCGAGGCTTCGAAGATCGAGTGGGTCGGAGGTCGCCCGCTCATCCAGTACCGCGGTCGCCTGATGCCGCTGGTGCCGGCCGACGCCTCGATCGAGATCCGCTCCGAGGGCAGCCAGGCGCTGGTGGTGTTCTCGGACGGCGAGCGTGCCATGGGCCTCGTCGTCGACGAGATCGTCGACATCGTCGAGGAGCGCCTCGACGTCGAGATCTCGGCGGAGCGGTCCGACCTCATCGGCTCGGCAGTGCTGCGCGGACGCGCCACCGAGATCATCAACATCGCCCACTTCCTGCCTCTGGCCTACGACGATTGGACCCGCGGTGCCGGAAAGGTCCAGAAGCCGACCTCCACGCTGCTGCTGGTCGACGACTCGGCCTTCTTCCGCGACATGCTGAGCCCGGTGCTCAAGGCCGCCGGCTACATCGTGCTCACCGCGGGAAGTGCCGAGGAGGCCCTGACCATGATGATCACCAACAGCCGCATCGACCTGGTGGTCAGCGATCTCGAAATGCCCGGCCGCAGCGGCTTCGATCTCGCCGCGGCCATGCGCAAGGCGGAAGGCCGCGTCGCGGCCCTACCGGTGGTTGGTCTGACCGGCACGATCGGCCCTGAGGCCATCGAGCGGGCGCGCGGCCTCGGCATCGCCGACCTCGTGGCGAAGTTCGATCGCAGCGGCCTGATCCAGGCCCTGTCTGAGATCGAGGCCGCCCCCCTCGCCAACGCCGCCTGAAATCCGGCATCCCGAGTTCGGAGTTGAGTTCCATGATGCAGGCCGCCAACACCAACAAGCCGGAGACGGACGCCGGTGCCACCAACGACTTCGTCACCGTCTTCGTCGGCGAGACGATGTTCGGTCTGGCCATCGACCGGGTCCACGACGTCTTCATCCCCGCCGGCGTGACGCCGGTGCCGCTGGCCCCGCCCGAGATCGTCGGCCTGCTCAACCTGCGAGGCCGCGTCGTCACGGCCCTGTGCCTGCGACGCCGCCTCGGCCTGCCGGCCCGGGTCGGCGACGGCAAGCAGATGGCGATCGGCCTCGAACAGGGCGGCGAGACCTTCGCCCTCGTGGTCGATGGCGTCGGCGAGGTACTCAAGCTCGGCGCGAGCACGCACGAGCCGGTGCCGATAAACCTCGACGCGCGCTGGCGCGACCTGGCGCTCGGCGTCCACCGCCTCGACGGCCGCCTGCTCGTGATTCTCGATGTCGACTCGCTGCTGGCTTTCGGCGCTCCGCGCCACGTCGCCGGCGCCGCCTGACCGCCTCAGCGAGGATGCATCCGATGAAAACCTGTCTCATCGTCGACGACTCGGCCGTCATCCGGAAGGTGGCGCGCCGTATCCTGGAGAGCTTGAACTTCAGGGTCTCCGAAGCCGAGGACGGCGCCAAGGCGCTCGGCCTCTGCGCCGAGGCGATGCCGGACGTCATCCTCCTCGACTGGAACATGCCGGAGATGGACGGCTACCATTTCCTGAAGGCTCTTCGCCAGAGCCCGTCGGGCGATATCCCGAAGGTCCTGTTCTGCACCACCGAGAACGACGTGGGCGCCATCGCCCGGGCGCTCCATGCGGGCGCCGACGAGTACATCATGAAGCCGTTCGACCGCGACATCGTCACGGCCAAGCTCGACCAGGTCGGCTTCACCCAGCAGGCCGACGCCGCCTGAAGCGGCGTCCGCCGGCTCAGGTGCCGGAGCAGGGCCGCCGCTTTCATCCGTACCGCGTAAGTTAGGCGTATCGTCTCATGCTGGCTGCCATCGCACCGTCGCCCGCCTCCCCGCATGGACACACGGCCGCCGCAGGGCACCGCATTCGTGTCCTGATCGCAGACGACTCGGCCGTCGTCCGCGGGCTGGTGGCGCGCTGGCTCGGCGAGGCCGGCTACGAAGTGGTCGCCACCGCCGCCAACGGCCGTATCGCCGTCGAGGCGATGGGGCGCCACGACCCCGACGTCGTCCTCCTCGACATCGACATGCCCGAGCTCGACGGCACCCAGGCGCTGCCGCTGCTGCTGGCCAAGAGCCCGGGCCTCCAGGTCGTCATGATGTCGACCCTGACGACCCGCAACGCCGACATCTCGCTTCGCTGCCTGGCGCTCGGCGCCGTCGACTACATCGCCAAGCCCGAGAGCAATCGCGGCGTCACCACCTCCGACGTGTTCCGCACCGACCTGATCGAGCGCGTCCGCGTCTTCGGCAGCACCCGTGCCCGGCGCCGCCCGGCGCAGGCCCCCGGGACCCATCCCGTCGGCGGTCTGGCGGCCGCGCCGCCACCACCACCGCGACCCGCCGCCCCGGTGATTCTGCGCCCGAAGGCGCGCACCGCCACGCCGCCGCGCGTCCTCCTCGTCGGCGCTTCCACCGGCGATCCGAAGGCGGTCGGCGAGGTGCTCGAGAAGATCGGCGCCGCGACCCTGCGCCAGTTCCCGGTCCTCATCGTCCAGCACATGCCGCCGGTCTTCACCGCCGTCTTCGCCGAGCATCTCGGAGCCCGCACCGGGCTTCCCTCCGCCGAGGGGAAGGCCGACGAGCGGCTGCAGCCCGGCCGCATCTACGTGGCGCCCGGCGGCCGTCACATGGGCCTTGCCGGAAGCCGGGGCGACATCACGATCCGACTCGACGACGGCCCCGTCGTCAATTTCTGCCGGCCGGCCGTGGATGTGCTCTTTCGCGACGCCGCCGCGATCTACGGCGCGGCTGCCCTCGCGGTGGTGCTCACCGGCATGGGCTCGGACGGGACCGGTGGCGCGAGGGCGCTCACCGAGGCCGGTGCCGCGGTGCTGGCGCAGGACGAGGCCACGAGCACGGTCTGGGGCATGCCCGGCAGCATCGCCAAGGCAGGCCTCGCCCAGGCCGTCCTGCCGCTCGGCGAAATCGGCGGCGCATTGCGCAACCTTCTGATGGGACAGGGCGCATGACCGACGTCGACTTCGATTTCCTGCGCGCCTATCTGAAGACGCGCTCCGGCCTCGCCCTCACGGCCGAGAAGCGCTACCTCATCGAGAGCCGGCTCAGCCCGATCTGCCGCCGGTTCAACCTCGCCGGCCTGCCGCAGCTCGTCTCGGCCCTCAGGGGCGGTCGCGATCTCGTCATGGAGAAGGCGGTGGTCGAGGCGATGACCACCAACGAGACCTTCTTCTTCCGCGATCGCACGCCCTTCGACCTGTTCAAGGACGTGCTCCTTCCGGAAGCGATCGCGCGGCGTGCCGCCCAGCGCAAGCTCAGGATCTGGTGCGCGGCGGCCTCCACAGGCCAGGAGCCCTATTCCCTGGCGATGCTGCTGCAGGAGGCGGCGCCCAAGCTCGCCGGCTGGAACATCGACCTCGTCGCCACCGACCTCTCCACGGAGGTACTGGAGAAGGCCAAGGCCGGGCTCTACAGCCATTTCGAGGTCCAGCGCGACCTGCCCGTGCAGCTCCTCGTCAAGAATTTCGAGCAGATCGGCGAGCAATGGCGGATCTCCCAGACCCTGCGGAGCATGGTGGATTTCCGCCCCCTCAACCTGCTGCATCCGTTCGAGACCCTCGGCACCTTCGACATCATCTATTGCCGCAACGTGCTGATCTATTTCGACGCCCCGACCAAGGGCGACGTGCTTGGACGGCTCAGCGCCAGCCTCTCGCCGGACGGTGCCCTCCTGCTCGGAGCCGCCGAGACGGTGATCGGCCTGACCGACAAGCTCGCACCGAGCGCCCAGCACCGCGGGCTCTACAACCAGGCTGCGGCCACAGCGCGCAATACCATGGGCGCCTCCGCACCGGCGCCCTTGCGGCGCGTCGTCGGGCTCTGACGCCTCAGCCGGCGCCGTCGAGGACGGCGCCGCGATAGGTCTCGATCACCTCGCAGAAGGGCAGGCCTCGGCCGGTGCTGAGCAGGGCCCTGATCGAGAAGAGCTGCGTGTCCGGGCGAATCCTTGCGTCCTGGTCCGTCCAGAGGATGTCGAGGGCGAGGTTTCGCCGCTGCGGTTCGAGCGGGTGAACGATGCGGCCGAACGGCGTGGTGCTCGAATCGAGCAGACGGTTCATCGCAGGATCGAGGCGACCGGGAACGTACCAGTTCTCGGCCTCCGAAAGGACCAGGCCGTCGCAGGCGAGCCTGACGCGGCGGTAGCGCACGATCTCGTCCTCGGCCAGGGCCAGCCGCTCGCGTTGCTCGATCGTCGGGGGCTTGTGCGCCGTCGCCACCGGGTGGGCGAGGAGGCGTGGTTCGGCCACGATACGGCGCTCGCGGCACCAATCTTCGAGGATGGCGGTGGCGCTCGGGCCGCTCAGTAGCCGATCCGCCAGGACGCCAATCAGCGAAGCGTGTGAGGTGTGCGGATGACCCTCGGTCACGCCGCGTGTCTCGGACGTCCGTCAAACATTCTGATGGTGAGGGAGGGACAGTCGCGAGGGTGAATGGTGGAGCCTAACGGGATCGAACCGATGACCTCTTCCATGCCATGGAAGCGCTCTCCCAGCTGAGCTAAGGCCCCACATTCAACGACCGGAACAGGCGCGATGCGTCGTCCCGGCAGCAAGTCCGTCGGTTCGTCGCGGACGGCGACCGGCGGAGGCGGTTCTATATTCGGGCGCCTTGCTCGACTCAAGCCCCCCGATACCGATCGGGGCAAGTTTTTTGAGCCGGCCACCCGATCGAGCCGATTTTTCAGGTCTCCTCGTCGTTCTCGATGTCGCCGTCAATCAGGTCGGCAACGTCGTCGTCGCCGGTATCTTCCTCTTCGAGGAAGGTGTCGTCGGCATCCGCCGTATCGCCGTCATCGGCATCGTCCGCCACCGGATCGGCGTCGTCCTCCGCCGCCTCGACTTCATCGAGCGAAACGATCTCGGGACCGTTCTTGTCGGCGTTGACATCCTCGTCGTCGTCGGCCGGAACCGCGGCTGATCGGGCGGCGAGGGCGGGCGCAACGACGCGGCTCGTGGCGGCGGCCTGGTAGATCGTCCCGCATTTCGGGCAGGTCGCCGGGTCGCGATCGAGGTCGTAGAACTTCGCGCCGCAGCTCATGCATTGACGCTTCATGCCGAGTTCCGGTCTGGCCACGGGCGAAAACCTCTAAGAAGTGCTGGTCGGGGGAGGGGGTCCGTTAGTCGGGCGGAGGTGTCCTGTCAAATACCTGTGCGCTCCGCCCGTCGCGAGCTTTTGTGCCATTCGGCCGAAGGCGGCTCCTCGCGCTCCGGATGACGCCGCCTCATGTGCATGATAACGGGCGCTGCAGCCTCCGGTCTGCCTCGTCCCGGCGAGTGCCGGCCGGCCCGACCAGAACTGAAAAAGCAGCTTTCCGTGTCGCATGATTCCGCACCACAGCCCCTGACGGCTTCGTCCGGCGCCCCTTTGCGCGGCGCCCTGCGCCCGCCTGGCGACAAGTCGATCTCGCATCGGGCGATGATCCTCGGCCTGCTCTCGATCGGCGAGACGCGGGTGGAGGGCCTCCTCGAAGGCGACGACGTCCTGCGCACGGCCGAGGCCTGCCGAGCCCTCGGCGCGGGCATCGACCGCCTCGGTGAGGGGCGCTGGGTCGTGCGCGGCGTCGGCATCGGCGGGTTGGGCGATCCCGCCTCGGTGCTGGATTTCGGCAATGCGGGCACGGGCTCACGGCTGATGATGGGCGTCGTCGGCGGCCAGCCCGTCACCGCCACCTTCGACGGCGACGCCTCCCTGCGAAAGCGCCCGATGCGGCGCATCCTCGATCCTCTGGTGCGAATGGGCTGCGAAGTCGTGTCGGAGGAGGAGGGCGGGCGCGTGCCCCTGACCCTGCGGGGCCCACGCGAGGCGATTCCGATCACCTACGAGACGCCGGTGGCCTCGGCGCAGATCAAGTCGGCGGTGCTCTTTGCCGGACTCAACGCGCCGGGCATCACCACCGTGATCGAGGCGGCGGCCACCCGCGACCATACCGAGCGGATGCTGCGCTTGTTCGGGGCGGAGGTGGCTGTGACGAAGACGGGCGAAGGCGGCCATGGCCGCACGGTCGCGCTCACCGGCCAGCCGATTCTGCGCGGCACCGACGTGGTCGTACCGGCCGATCCGTCCTCCGCGGCGTTCCCGCTGGTGGCGGCGCTGATCGTGCCGGGTTCCGAGGTGACCATCGAGGGCGTCATGATGAACCCGTTGCGCATCGGGCTCATCACCACCCTGATCGAGATGGGCGCGGATATCGAGCGTCTGCGCGAGCGCGAGGAGGGCGGCGAGACCGTGGCAGACCTTCGCGTGCGGGCGAGCCGCCTCAGGGGCGTCGAGGTGCCGCCGGAGCGCGCGCCCTCGATGATCGACGAGTATCCCGTCCTTGCGGTGGCCGCTGCCTTTGCGGAGGGCACCACCCGCATGATCGGCCTGCACGAGCTCAGGGTGAAGGAATCCGACCGCCTCGCCGCCGTCGCCGACGGCCTTCGCGCCAACGGCGTCGCCCATCTCGTCGAGGGCGACGACCTCGTCGTCCACGGCAACGGCAGCCCGCCGCCCGGCGGCGGCACGGTGGCGACCCATCTCGACCACCGCATCGCCATGGCCTTCCTGGTGATGGGCCTCGCCACCGAGCGGCCCGTCACCGTCGATGACGGCGCGATGATCGCCACGAGCTTCCCGAGCTTCCTGCCGACGATGCAGGGGCTGGGCGGCGCGATCGCAGGGTGAGCGGCATGCCGATGGTCATCGCGATCGACGGACCTGCCGCCTCCGGCAAGGGCACCCTCGCCAAGCGGCTCGCTGCCCATTACGGGCTGCCGTACCTCGACACGGGCCTGCTCTACCGCGCCGTCGCCCTGACGGTGCTCGATGCCGGCTACGACCTGGACGACCGAAACGCTGCCGCCCGAGCCGCCTCGACGCTCATCGCGGATCGTTTGGCCGACCCGCGCCTGCGTCAGCGGGCGATGGGCGATGCGGCCTCGCGAATCTCCTCGGTGCCGGCCGTGCGCGCCGCGCTCCTCGCCTGGCAGCAGCGCTTCGCCAGCGGCGAGGCCGGCGCCGTCCTCGACGGTCGCGACATCGGCACCGTCGTCTGCCCGGACGCCCGCGTGAAACTGTTCATCACCGCCGCCCCCGAGGAGCGGGCGCGACGCCGCCACCTCGAACTCATGAGGCGCGGCGAGACGAGCTCCCTCTCGGCGATCCTGGAAGACATCGTCGCCCGCGATGCCCGCGACGCCTCGCGCAGCACCGCCCCGCTCAAGGCGGCCGCCGACGCCGTGGTGCTCGACACCACCGAACTCGACCCCGACGAGGCCTTCGAGGCCGCCCGCGCCGTGGTGGACCGGATGCGCTCGCACTGAGCGGGTGGAACTGGTCCTACTTCGCCACCACCTCCACGGTCCCGAACCCGGTGCGGCCGAAGCGGTCGGGACGGTACATGTCCTCGATCGTCGCAGCGGGATGCACGTAGGTGCCCGGCGAGATCACCCGCACGGTGTAGGCCGCGCCGAAGAAGGCGGATTGCTCCGGGGTGCGGTCGAAGGCGGCGACGAAGCGGTCGTCGCGGAACTCGGTATGGCTCGGCGCCACCTCGCTTTTGGCGAAGGCGAGGCCCGTGAGGGCATCGGCGTCGAGGAGCTTGGGATTGTCGATCTCCAGCCCCGCCGGCAGGCGGTCCACCAGGAGGAGCCGCCCTGCGCTGGCCTTGGCCTCGGTCACCTTCAGCACCACCACGAGGCGATCGTTCTGGCGCAGGCCCTGGGCGAGGTCGACCGCGGTGCCGTCGAGCCGGTGATAGGTCCGGGAGATGGCGTAGCCGCGCGACTCCGCGGGCTCCGGGCTGATCGGGTTGCCGGTGACGCTGATCGCGGTCTGGACGGTGCTGCGCCCGTCATTGGTGATCGTCACCGGCTTCGTATCGAGGGCGGGCGCCCTGTAGAGCCGGGTCAGAGCACCGGATTGGGCAACGTCGTCGACCCGGAAGCTCAGGGCCTCCGCATCCTTGGCGAGTCCCTGCGCGGCGAGCACCATCCAGGCGTTCTCCTGCGTGCTGGTCGGCCGGCCGGAGGCCCGCTCCTGGGTGATGACGGCGCCCACGGGCTGCAATGTCTGGGCGGTCAGCCCGGCCTCTGCCGCGAGGGTGAGCAGGCCGGCCCCGTCGCGCAGGCGCGAGCCGTAATCCGCCCGATAGACCCCGGTCTCGCCCGTCGCTTTCAGGGCAGAGACCGCCGAATCGAACGCTTTGACCGCCCGCCCGCGATCGCCCAGCAGCGCCAGCGCCGCTGCGATCTGGCCTCGCCCCAACGGCGTCGAGAAGTCGGAAAGCTTGGTGTCGGCGAGGTAGCGCAGATCCCCCATCACCGGCCGGCCGTTTCGGGCCAGAACATAGGCGGCGTAGGCGATGTCCATGCCGCCGTCCTTGACCTCGGTGGTGTTGGCAACGGCGTTGCGCAGGCGGTCGAGGGCGCTGGTGAAGGCGACCTGCGGCACCGAGAAGCCTCGCTCTCGGGCCCGCGTCAGGAAGTCGGTGACATAGGCGTTGAGCCAGGTGTCGCTCGACCAGTCGGTGCCCCACAGGCCGAAATCGCCCGCCGAGTTCTGGCGCGCCAGCACCCGGTCGATCGCCTCGCGCACCCGCTCGTCGGCCTTGTCGTCGAGACCGAGCCTGTCCATCGCCGCGAGGCGATTGACGTAGAGGAGCGGCATCGCCCGGCTCACCGTCTGTTCCGAGCAGCCATAGGGATAGTGGTCGAGCGCCTGGAGCAGGGCCGGAACGTCGAGGGCGGCCAGCGACGAGGCGGTGACCGAGATCGCGCCGGTGCCGGGCAGGATATCGGCGAGCAGCGCGCTCGAGACCTGCAGGCTGGCGCCGGGTTCGAGGGGCCGCACGGTGCGGCGCACCAGGGATCCGGTGCCGGGCCCGATGGCGAGCGCGAAGCTCTGCCCGACACTGCCGGAAATGCCGGGGCCGGTCAGCGTCACGTCGAGGCGGGTGAGGCCCGGCCCGGCGGCGGTGATCGGGATCGTCAGCGAGCCCTTGGCGCCGGCCTCGAGCCGCACCGTGCTGTGCGCGGCCTGCGCCGAGACCAAGGCGGGGCCGGTGAGATCGAGGTCGACCGTGTAGTCGCCGGCCGCGCCCTCGACATTGTCGATCGCCACGAAGAAGCGCGAGCGGTCGCCGACATTGAGGAAGCGCGGCAGGGTGCCGGTGAGGACGACGGGATCGCGGATGATCACGTCGGCCTGGGCGGCGCCGACCTTGGCCCTGCTCCAGGCGGTCACCATTACCCGGCCGGTGCCGTTGAAGGCGGGCAGCGGGAAGGTGACGCTGGCGCGCCCGTCCGGCCCGACGCTGACGGGGCCGGAATAGAGAGCGAGGGGGGCCTGGGTCGGCGGCGCGTCGGCGAGTTCGTTGCCGCTGCCGTCACCGCCCGAGCGGATCGCCCCGAGCGTGCCCTGCATCCCATCGATCAGGTATCCGTAGAGGTCGCGAATCTCCGGCCCCAGGGCCTTCTGGCCGAAGAAATAGGAGACGGGATTGGGCGATTCGTAGCGGGTCAGGTTGAGGATGCCGACATCGACGAGGGCCACGGTCACGCGCGCCTCCTCGCCCGGCTCCAGACCGGCGAGGCGGATCGGCAGGTTCAGGTTCTCGCGCGGCCGCGTCTTCTCGGGCGCCTCGACCGCGACCTCAAGCTGGCGCTTGGTCCGGTCGACCGAGAACCACGCGACCCCCAGCGCCCGGCCCGGCAGGCGCTTGGCTGCCTGGTCGAGGGGACGGTAGGCGGTGGCGACGAGATAGGCGCCGGCGCCCCACTCGGCCTTGACCGGGATGGTGGCCTCTGTGCCGCCTTCAGAGACTGGAATGTCGAGGAGTGCGTGGACCTTGTCGCTCACCACCGCGAGCGTCGCGGTGCCCTTGAACTTCGGCTGCAGCTTCACCCGCAGGCTCTCGCCGGCGGAATAGGCGGCCTTGTCGAGGCGCAGGTCGAGGAGGTCGGGCACGTCCGCGGTCTCGCCGCCGCTCCAGCCGACGGTGAAGCTCACGCTCGCGGCGGCACTGGGCTTGCCCGGCGCCTGAACGTCGAGGCGGTAGGTGCCGTAGCTCACGGTCTGGGCGATGCGGGCCGGGGCATCGGCTTTCAGGTCGATGCGGCCGTCGGCGATGCGCCGGGTCGCGGTCACCGGCTCGTAGGCCCAGCGGCCGCTCTCGCGGTACCACTGGTAGCTCTTCTCGACCTTCGAGAGCGTCCAGGTCGTGCCGGGTTGCGCAAGGCGCGTGCCGTCGGGCGAGGCCATCACCACGTCGAACCCGGCACTGCCGCCCTCGGCCAAATCGCCCGAGAAGGTCTTGCGGATCGCCAGCACCGGCCCTTCTGGCAGGATCGGCAGGGTGAGGCTCCGGCTGAGCGCCCGCCCGCCCGGCTCCCCGACCTGCAGGGTGATCTTGGCCTCCACCGGCCGCGGGGCGGCGAGGACCGGGATCGGCACGTCGAGGGTGGCGGCACCCTTGGAATCGGTCGTGGCGCGGGCCTCGATCTCGGCAGAGGTCGCCTCGACGCTCTCGTCGTCGAGGCCGATCGAGAAGCCCTCCAGCCCCTTGATGCCGCTACCCGAGGCCGCCTGGACGAGCACCGTGCCCGAGACCTCGAGCCCGGCGCCCGGCGCGCCGTAGAGGTAGCGCGAGGCGACCGTAATCCGCGCCGACTGGCCCCTGGTCAGGGTCGGAGCGGCGCTCGACAGGCTCACCTCCAGGCGCTCGGGGACGTAATCCTCGACGAGGAAGCTCGCCTCGCCGACCGGAGGCGCCTTGGGGTCGGTATAGGCCAGCACCCGCCAGGTGCCTTTGGCGGCGCCCGACAGCAGGGCGACCGGGAGGCTACGCCCGCCCACGCCCTGGTCCGCCACCTGGACCCGGCGGTATTCGACGCCGTCGGGGCGCTTGACCACGAGGGTCAACGGGATGTTCGGCAGCGCGACCCCTTGCGCGTCGCGCAGGAGCGCGGTGAGGTTCACGGTCTCGCCGGAGCGATAGACCCCGCGCTCGGGAAACAGATAGGCCTCGACCGCGCCCGGCGCCGGGCGGCCCTTCACGCCGCGATCGGTGAGGTCGAAGGCGGATTGGTTGAGGTCGAGGAAGCCGTAATCGCCGCCCAGCTCGGCGACGACGAGGCCCGGCGCGATGCCGCCCTCGCCGCGGGCAAGCCCCGGATCGAAGGCGACATGGCCCTGCGAATCGGTCTTCGCCGTCGCCAGGATCTCGTTGTTGCGCGCCACCAGCCGGATCTCGGCGCCCTTGACCGCCGCCGCGCTCGCCAGCGAGCGGGCGAAGACGTGGACGCCGTCGCGGCCCTTGAACACGGTGAGGCCGAGGTCGGAGACGACGAACCATTGCGTCGCCTGCGCCTCGTATCCCCCCTCCTCGTCCTGGGCCGGGGCGACGCCGCTGGCCTGGGCCAGCATGATGTAGAGGCCGGGTTCGAGGGTGCCGACCGCCTGCAGCACCGGGAAGGCGGTGATCGCCTCCTGGTTCAGATCGGCCTTGGCGGTGTCGAGCACGCCCTTCCAGACGCTGCGGCCCTTCTGGTCGGCGATGGTCTTGGCCGTGGCGCCGTTGAGCTGGCCGAGGAACTCCTCCGAGCGCAGGGAGGGGAGCAGGCTGCGGTCGCCGATGCGCAGCACCTCGACATTCACCTTCGCGGCGTTGACCGAGACGATCGGCACGCCCGCCTGGCCGGTGCGCGGCAGGACGTAGTTGCGGCCGGTGAAGCGGACCTGGGGCGAGCGGTCCCGAACGTAGACCTCGTAATCGGCGGCTTTCAGCAGGGTCTCGCCGACGGTCGAGGGCAGGCCCTGGCGCAGGACGAAGGCATAGCGCTCCCCGTGGCGCAGACCGTCGACGCAGAGCTGCTGGCCGCTCGCCGTCACGGCGGCGTTGGCGCTGCCCGAGACGGCCACGAAGGGCGCGAAATCGGTCTTGGAAGCCAGGCTCTCGGAGAACTGGAAGCAGACGCGCGGGGCGGCGGCATCCGAATCGACCTTGTAGTCGAGGATGCGGAAGCCGTGCTCGGCCCGCACCGATTCGTAGGCTTCGCGCACCGACGGCTCGTCGGCGAGCGCCAGGCTGGCGCGGTAGGCCTCCAGCGACGGGCGCCAATCGGAGGTGGCGGCATAGACCTCGGCGAGCTGAGCGAGCGACTGCGCTTCGAGGTCGGCGGAGGGCGCGCGCTGATAGGCGAGATAGGCGGACGACCTGGCATTGCCGCGCAGGACGCTGCGGGCGTTGTAGTCGCGGTTGTTCTCGTCCTGTGCCACCGCGATCGCGGCGCGGGAATAGGCGATCCAGGCGAGTGGGTCGCCCGGCGCGCCGGTGACGGCGGAGACCAGGAGCTTGAGGGCCTCGGCGGGCTTCTCAGCTTCGATCAGCGCCTCGCCTTCCTCCAGTGCCTGCGCGGCGGGCTTGGCCGCCCCCGGTGTCTTGGCAGACGCCTGGAGGCTGGCTTCCAGGCGCACGGCTTCGCTGGCGAGGGTTTCGCGAACGAAAGTCTTCTGCGGAATGGCCGGCTTGGCAGCGATCCTCGCTGCGGGCGTTGCGGGCGCCTGCGCCATGGCCGGGCCGGAGAGGCCGATCATCAGAGCCGCGAGGAAGGCGGCACGCCGCCGGAGCCCAGCCGATCCCGCCATCGTTCAACTCCGCCGTAGGGCGCCGATCCCCCTCCGGTGCCGGCGCGGACCCTAGCAGGTCGTGGGCCGGCCGCAACGGATCTTGCGCTCCTGAGGACTACCTGCCACCCGATGCCCTGGTCAGGGTATGTCGGCGGGAATCCACGCCTTTACGGTCGGCCGAGACAGCAGACGCTGACGGTAAGCGGCGAGCGCCGGAGTCGAGGGCCGAAGAATGGGCGTCAGAAGCCAGCGTTGGAGCGACAGCCCGAGCACGACATCGGCCAAGGTGAAGCACTCGCCGAGGACGTAGCTGCCGCCTTCCGCCATGTGGCTCTCCAGCACGAGCATCAGCGCATTCCACCGCTCCGTGCTCCGGGCGATGGCAACATGGTCGTCCTTGTAAACCGGGTTTTGGCGTACCAGCCCCAAAAAAGCGGCTTGGCAGGCGCCGTTGAGGTCGGCGGCTTGCCAATCCATCCATTTCTCGACGTTCGCGCGAGCGAACGGCGTATCGGGCAGAAGATCCGTCCGCTCTGATTTTGCCGCCAGATACCTGCAGATCGTGTTGCTTTCCCACAGAGTTCCATCCTCGCAGATGAGAACGGGCACGAGACCATTTGGATTGAAGGCCTGGAACTCCGGGCTTCGCGTGTCCTTCGACAAGGCCCATTCGTTCTCGTGAACGAAGCTCACGCCCGTTTCTGCCGCGGTCCAGAGAACCTTGCGGACGTTGATGGAGGTCGAACGGCCAAGGACGCGCATCATCAGTCTGCTCTAGCATGATGAGCCCTCCTCAAATCGCCATGACGAGGAAAGCTGCCGGATTTTCTCCCCCGGAACGGGTGAAATGGCGAGGGGGATGCCGAAGCCTTGCGAGTGTCGCCGCGGCACGGTGGTCGACGTTGATGAGTACGCTCTGGAAATCGAGCTCGCGCTCTGCCAAACCTCGGCTGCACCACCGGAGAACCGAGCCATGGCGCGTCGCGATCGATTCGGGTGGTCCGCAACGGCGGCCGCCATCCTGATGGCGACGGGAACGCAGGCTCAGGCCCCGGTCCCCCAGAGGCCGCTCGCCCCCCCGAAGCCCGCCACAGCTCCCGATACGGTCTTCGACGCGGCGAAGGCTGCCTACGAGTCCCTGCCCGAGCCCGATCGCAAGGCGTTGCAGGACGCGCTCGTCTGGACCGGCGACTACAACAGCGTGATCACCGGCACCTATGGCAGGCGCACCCACGACGCGCTGATGGCCTATGCCGCCAGGGCCGGCGCGAAGGAGACGGGATTTCCCGCTCCCGCGACCCGTGCGGCCCTGCTCACGGCCGGGGAGGCTGCGCGCAAGGCGGCGAAGTTCACGGTGCAACGCGATCCCGCCAGCGGCGTCACCCTCGGCGTGCCCGAGCGCATGCTCCCCAAGCGATCGAGCATTCCGGGCGGCACCAGGTGGCAGAGCGCCGACGGCGGCATCACCCTCGACGCCAAGTCCTTCTCGCAGGGCGAGACCGACCTCGATGCGACCTTCGCCCGGCTGACCGCCCCGAGCCCCGATCGCAAGGTGACCTACAAGATCAAGCGGCCCGACTTCCTCGTGGTCACGGCCGAGACGGCGCAGGGCAAGTCCTACATCCGCTACGCCTCCGGCGCCGACGGGATTCGCGGCTTCACCATCGGCTACGGAAAGCAGGGAGCAGCGGACATCGACCGCTTCGTCATCGCCATCGCCAACAGCTTCGCCCCGTTCGAGACGGCGGCGCCCGGGCCTGCCCCTTCGGCTACTCCACCGGCTGTGGCATCACCGAAGGTGCCCCTGCCCAAGGTGGCCCTGCCCAAGGTGGCCCCAAGCAGGCCGGCCCCGGCGGCGACGGGCCTCTCCGTCGGACCCGGACGCGTGCTGACGAGCGCTGCCGCCCTTGCCGGCTGCGCGACTCCGACGATCGCGGGTAAGCCGTCGCGTGTGATCGCGAGCGATCCCGCCCGTGGCTTGGCTCTCCTCGAAGGATCAGGGCTTCCTGCGAAGGGCAGTGACATCAGGGGCGTGCCCTTGGCCCGCGAGGCCGTCGATGGCAGCGCCGCGGTGATCCTCGGCGCCGAGGCGGCAGGGTCGGTCGTCGTCGCGCCGGGAGAGATGGCCGGGGAGGGGGTCTTCGCGCCGCTCCAGCCGGGAAGCGGAGGGGCGCCGGTCTTCGATCGGTCGGGCCGCCTCGCCGGACTGGTCTCTACCTTTCCGACGGCACCCCGTCTGATCGCTGGCGTGATGCCGCCGACGCGCTACGTCCTCGTCTCTTCACAGCGGGTCGCGGCGTTTCTCGCCGAGAACGGGGTCGCCCCGAGCCCGGCGCCCGCGGATGCCGGGCCGGGCTCGGTCGGCTCCGTCACGGCCCGCCTCGGCGGGCTTGTGGTCGGCATCACCTGCGGCGGCTGACGCGCGTCAGAGGCGGCCGGTGACCAGGAGCACGATCAGAATGATGATGAGGATGCCGCCCAGGCCGAAGCTCTGGCCGCGATAGGCGCCGCCGCCGAGGAAGTTGCCGCCGCCGAGCACCGCCAGGATGAGGATGATGAGGAGAATCGTGGTCAAGGTCATGGGGGTACTCCGAAACGGCCGAGCTTGAGCGCCCGAGCTTGACCAGTGCAACGTCCCCCGGTTGATTCCGTTCAACGGTTTTTCAAGGACTTGTGAACGGACCTCGACGCTTCTCAGGCCCGCCAGTCCGGCAGGGACTCGCCCTTCTCCGTCAGCCAGCCCGGCACCGGAAGGCCGCGCTCCTGCAGGAAGGCCGGGTTGAACAGCTTCGAGGCGTAGCGCGCCGCGCCGTCGCAGAGGATGGTCACGACGGTATGGCCCGGCCCGAGCTGGCGCCCCAGGCGGATCGCCCCGGCGACGTTGATGCCGGACGAGCCGCCGAGACTCAGGCCCTCCTCGCGCATCAGGCCGAAGACGATTTCCAGCGCCTCGGTATCGGGGATGCGGAAGGAATGATCCGGCCGGAAGCCCTCGAGGTTCTTCGTTACCCGGCCCTGGCCGATGCCTTCCGTGATCGACGAGCCCTCGGCCTTGAGCGTCCCGGTCTCGTAATAGGCATGGAGCGCCGAGCCTTCGGGATCCGACAGGGCGATCTTCACGCCGGGCTTCAAGGCCCTCAGAGCCTGCGCGGTGCCCGCCAGGGTGCCGCCTGTGCCGGCGGCGCAGACGAAGCCGTCGACCTGTCCCTGCGTCGCCTCGAAGACCTCCGGTCCCGTCGTCTCGACATGGGCCTGTCGGTTGGCGAGGTTGTCGAACTGGTCGGCGAAGAAGGCGCCCGCGGGTTCGGTGGCGGCGAGCTTCTCCGCCAGCCGTCGCGCCACGTGGACGTAGTTGTCGGGATTGGCGAAGGGCACCGCCGGCACCTCGACGAGGCGAGCCCCGGCGAGCCGCAGCGTCTCCTTCTTCTCGGCCGACTGGGTTTCGGGGATGACGATGACGGTGCGATAGCCGCGCACGGAGGCGACGAGGGCGAGGCCGATGCCGGTATTGCCGGCGGTGCCCTCGACGATGGTGCCGCCCGGCCGGATCAGCCCACGCGCCTCTGCGTCCCGGACGATCGAGAGGGCGGCGCGGTCCTTCACCGAGAGGCCGGGATTCAGGAACTCGGCCTTTCCCAGAATGGTGCAGCCGGTCTCTTCCGATGCGCGGTGCAGCCTGATCAACGGCGTCCCGCCGATGGCGGAGAGGACGTCGGTGTGGAGGGATGCGTTCATGGGTCGGGTCTCAGGTCGGCTGGCGCGGGTAGATGATGATCGACAGATAGGTGATCGGCCATGACACCAATGTCTCCGGGCCGTGGACGCCGCCGGAATCGAACAGCAGGGCGTCCCCCGGCGCCAGGGGGTAGGAGCGGTCGGCGTGGCGGTACACCACCTCGCCGCTCAGCATGTACAGGAACTCGATGCCGGCATGGCGAAAGCCCGTATAGGGCTCGGCATCGGGCTGCAGGGTGATGAGGTAGGGCTCCACCACCACGTCGCCGCCGAGGGCCGCGCCGAGCAACGCGTAGAGGTGCCCGACCTTGGTGCCGCGCCGCTCGATCATCACGCCCTGGCCGGCGCGAACATGCGAGCAGTCGCGCTTCTCCTCGAAGGCGGCAAAGAGCGCCGTGATCGGCACGTTGAGCGCCCCCGCGATGGCGTTCACCGTCGAGAGCGAGGGCGAGATCTGGCCGTTCTCGATCTTCGAGATCATCCCGAGCGAGACGCCCGCGGCAGCCGCGAGATCGGAGACCGACAGGTCGCGCTCGCGCCTAAGGCTCCGGATTTGGTGGCCGAGCGCACGCTCCAGGGTGCGCGGCGTCTCGGGCGGCGCGCTGGAGCCCGTCGTCAGGTCGGTGGCGGAACGATCCGAAAAGGCCATGGCGGCGACCCTAATCCGTGCGGCGGCGGCGGGCCATGGTGCCGTCAGGAATTTCCCTGGGCGGCGTCTTCTGACTCGTCCATCAGCGGGTGCAGGTCCCGCACCATCCCCTTCAGCCGCGCATCGAGGACGTGGGTGTAGATCTGCGTCGTGGCGATGTCGGCGTGTCCCAGGAGCTCCTGCACGATGCGCAGATCCGCGCCGTTCTGGAGGAGGTGGCTCGCGAAGGCGTNNCGTGCGGGCTGACCTTGTCCGCGCGTAGGCCCGCGGCGGCGGCGGCCAGCTTGAGGTCGCGGGCGAAGGCCTGCCTCGTCAGGTAGCCGCTGGCGCTGTCGGAGGGGAACAGCCAGGATCGTTCCCCCGTCTGCCCGTCGCCGGGCAGCCCGGCGAGGTGGAGAATCATCGCCTCGCGCGCCATGTCGGTGAGCGGCACCAGCCGCTCGCGCCCGCCCTTGCCGCGCACCATCAGGAAGCGCTCTCGCGTCGTCGCGGCGCTGCGCGGCAGGGCGATGAGCTCGGAGACGCGCAGACCCGTGGCGTAGAGAAGTTCGAGAAGGCAATGCATGCGGATCGCCCGTCTCCGGGCGCTGCCTTCTTCGACTGATGCCGCCTCGCGGGCGAGGCCGAGCAGCCGGTCGACCTCGGCGACGGTGAGCACCTTGGGCAGGGTTCGCCCCCGGCGCGGGCCGGCGAGCGCGACGGTCGGGTCGCCGGTGGCAAATCCCTCGGCGTAGAGGAAGCGGTGGAAGCCGCGGATGCAGGAGAGACGCCGCGCCGCCGACGAAGCCTTGAGGCCGCGCGTCTCGAGACCGGCGAGATAGGCGCGCACCTGCGCCGGCTCCGCCTCGGCCGGGTCGATCCCGTCATCGGCCAGCACGGCGACGTAATCGTCGAGATCCCGGCGATAGGCGGCGAGGGTGTTGGCGGCGGCGCCGCGCTCGGCCGCCAGCATCTCCAGGAAGGCCTCCGCCGGCCGCTCCGCGGGTTCCGTCACCTCGGCGGCGGCTGCAGCTTGGAGGCCGGGATCGTCACGCTCATCTCGCGCGGGGTCGGCACCACGAAGGTGGCGAGCGCGACCATGCCGGCGAAGACGAGGCCGCCGAGGATCGCGAGGGTGGCGAGGAAGCGGAACAGGGTCGGCACGTCGGGCGAACCTCGATCGGGCGGGTGGGCATATCGCGCTGCGGTGTCAGGGGTTTCTCCTACGAAGGAGCGGAAGGCAAGGACTTCTCGGCCACAGCCGGCGGGGGATACGTTTCGCTGAGGTTGCAGAACCACCGCTTCGCCCACATGCGGAAACACGGTAAGGATGGGACAAAGTGGGCGCCGGCATCGACCGAGCCGCCCGACACGATAAAAAGAGCCGAGCCGACGCCGCGCCGATGCGAAACCTCACCTGATGAGCGAGCCAGAGCCAGAGAGCGACCCGATCGAGCTGCGTCTGCGCCGTGCGCTGGGCACCCGCTCGATCGTGCTCGTCGGCCTCATGGGCGCGGGCAAGAGCACCGTCGGTCGCCGTCTCGCGGGCCGACTCGGCTTGATGTTCAAGGACGCCGATACCGAGATCGAGGCTGCGGCCCATCTCAGCATCCCCGACATCTTTTCCATCTACGGCGAGCCGAGCTTTCGAGAGGGCGAGGAGCGGGTGATCGCCCGGCTGATGCGCGAAGGCCCGCTGGTCCTCGCCACCGGCGGCGGCGCCTTCATGCGCGAGGCCACCCGCGCTCGCATCGCGGAAGCCGGGGTCTCGGTCTGGCTGAAGGCGGATCTGGACGTGCTGATGCGCCGGGTACGCAAGCGCGGCGGCCGGCCGCTCCTGCAGACCGAAGATCCGGACGAGACGATGCGCGAGTTGATGGCTCTGAGGCACCCCGTCTATGCACTCGCCGATGTGGTGGCGCTCTCGCGCGACGTCTCCCATGACCGCGTCGTGCAGGACGTGATGGAGGCCCTCGACGCTCATCTCAACGGTCCCTCGAACCAAGGCGTCGCCGCACAGTGAAGTCCCTCAGCGTTCATGTCCCCCTCGATGGCGGCCGCGACTACGACATCCGCATCGGCCGCGGCCTCCTGGATCTCGCAGGTGCCGAGGTCGCGGCTTTGGGCGGCAAGGCGGCGGCGATCGTCACCGACGAGAATGTGGCCGGCCTCTACGGCGACCGCCTTCGGGCGTCCCTGGAAGCTGCGGGCCTGCGCACGGGGCTCGTCGTGGTGGCTCCCGGGGAAGCCTCGAAGAGCTATGCCACCTATGCGCAGGTCTGCGATGGGCTCCTCGCTCACAGAATCGAGCGCAACGACATCGTGGTGGCGCTCGGCGGCGGAGTCGTCGGCGATCTCGCTGGTTTCGCCGCCGCCACCCTGCGGCGAGGCGTTCGCTTCGCGCAGGCGCCAACGACCCTGCTGGCCCAGGTCGATTCCTCCGTGGGCGGCAAGACCGGGATCAACTCCCCCCACGGCAAGAACCTGATCGGCGCCTTCCACCAGCCGCGCCTCGTCGTCGCCGACACCGCCACCCTCGACACCTTGTCGGAGCGCGAGATGCGGGCGGGCTACGCCGAGGTGGCGAAGTACGGCCTCATCAGCGATGCCGGCTTCTTCGAATGGTGCGAGGCGAACTGGGCCGGCATCTTCGCGGGCGGGCCGGAGCGGGACGAGGCGGTGGCGATCTGCTGCCGGGCCAAGGCCGGCGTGGTGGTGCGCGACGAGCGCGAGGACGGCGAGCGGGCCCTCCTCAATCTCGGCCATACCTTCGCCCACGCCCTTGAACGGCTGACGGCCTACGAGTCCGCGCGTCTCGTCCATGGCGAGGCGGTGGCGATCGGGCTCGCGCTCGCCTTCCGGTTCTCGGCCCGGCTCGGCCTCTGCCCCGGCCAGGAGGCGGGCCGCGTTGCCAACCACCTGGCGCTGGCCGGCCTGCCGACCCGGCTTCAGGCGGTGCCGGGCGGAAGCGGCGATGCCGACGCGATCCTGGAGGCCATGGCTCAGGACAAGAAGGTGCGCGACGGGGCGCTCACCTTCATCCTCGCCCGCGGCATCGGCCAGAGCTTCATCGCGCCCGGCATCGACCGGGCCGAGGTGAAGGCGTTTCTGGAGGCCGAGTTCACGGAGAGCTGACCGGTTCAGGCGGCGTCGACCAGCGCGTACCCGTTGCCGCGGCGCTCGATCCGTCCGCGTGCCGCCACATGCATGCCGGCCACCACCAGGCCATCGGCAGCGGCCTGATCGAGGATCCGGCGGCGTGTCGCCCGCGCCTGGGCCTGATCGAGATCCCAGATCACGCTCCATTCGGGGTGCGGCATCTGCAGGATGCGCGAATGGACGATGTCGCCCCAGACCAGCAGGCGGTCGTTCCCGTCGGTGACGAGCACGCCCGAATGGCCCGGCGTGTGGCCGGGCAGGGGCATGAAGGCGATTCCCGGCGCCAGATCCGCCGCCCCCGACACCGCGCGGACACGGCCGCGATAGGCCGCGAGTACCGCCTGAGCCGCATCGAAGAACGGACCCATCTCCGCTGGGGCCCGCGAGCGGGCGGCATCGTCGGACCAATAGGCGATCTCGGCTTCCTGTACGAGGATCTCGGCCTGCGGGAACCGTGCAACGCCCTTCGGGTCGAGGAGGCCGCCAGCATGATCAATATGCAGATGCGTCAGCCAGACCGCCTCGATGGCGCCCGGCTCGATGCCCGAGGCGCCGAGGGCTGCTGGCACCTTGCCGAAATCCGGCCCGAACAGTCCGCCGCAGCCGGCATCGATCAGCCAGGCGCGCCCGGCTCGCCTGACCAGGAAGGCGTTGACCGGTTCGGGCGTCGGGCCGGCGGGCGGCAGGCCTGCGGCGCCGAGGAGGGCCCGCCCCTCGTCGCTGTCGGCGCCGGGGATCATCTTCGGCTCCAACGGAAACGACCCGTCGCGAAGCGCCTCGATCGTGGTGCCGCCGACCCGGATCGCGGCATCGGCCCAGGCAGTCCTGACGAGCGGGAATGCGGCGGCGGCACCGAGGAGGCCGCGTCGGGAGAGGGGAAAGGCCATCGTGGAATCGGTCCTGGTCCGGGATCGGGCCGTAACCTCAGCTGAGCCCATCACGATGTCCAGCTGCCCGGCGCCGCCGAGAGGCTTGATACGGCTTACGACCGATCAGGTCGGTGTGGCGCAGTCCCTCCCCTTTGTGGGGAGAGGGTCGGGGTGAGGATAGGTCCGCTGGCCTGCGCAGCAGGGGCACCCAGCGACCCCACCTGCTGCCCCCTCCGCACGAGGAAGAGGAAAGGCCGGCGGCTCACGACGTGATCAAGCGGAGAGAGCGTCAGGTGGGCCGAGGACGTGAGATCCCAAGCGAAAGACCCTCACGGCTTGGCGACGATACTGCTCTCACACCCTGTCACCGGGAAGGGTGGACGAGCGCAGGCATCCGCGCCGGTCCCTGATCAGGCCGCCCGGATGGTCTGAAGGAACTTGTGGACCTCGTTCCTGAGCTGCTCGGACTGGCGCGACAGCTCCGTGGCGGAGGATAGGACTTGGCTCGCGGCCGCACCCGTCTCCTCGGCCGCGCCGGCGACGCCGGAGATGTTGGCCGTGACCTGGCCGGTACCCATCGCTGCCTGGGTGACGTTGCGGACGATCTCCTGGGTCGCAGCGCCCTGCTCCTCCACCGCAGCGGCGATGCTCGTCGTCACGCTGCTGATCTCGCGGATGCGCTCGCTGATGCCCGAGATCGCCGCGACCGCCTGGCCGGTCGAGCCCTGGATGCGGCCGATCTGAGCCGAGATCTCATCCGTCGCCTTGGCTGTCTGGCTCGCCAGCTCCTTCACTTCGGTGGCGACGACCGCGAAGCCTCGGCCCGCCTCGCCGGCACGCGCCGCCTCGATGGTGGCGTTGAGCGCGAGGAGGTTGGTCTGACCGGCGATGTTCGAGATCAGGGCGACGACGTTGCCGATCTGGGCGGCTGCCTCGCTGAGGTCGTTGACAAGGGTCGCCGTCTCGGCGGCTTCGTCGACGGCACGCCTGGCGAGGTCTGCCGAGCCGCCGACCTGCCGCCCGATCTCGCTGACCGAACCGCCGAGCTCCTCGGCCGCGGCCGAGACCATCGTGACGTTGGTGCTCGCTTCTTCGGCAGCCGCCGCGACTGTCGAGGATTGGGCTGCGGTCTCGGCGGCGTTAGCCGTCATGGTCCGCGCCGTCGCCTGGAGTTGCGTGGCCGAGGAGGCCACGGCTTGGAGGATTCCGCCGACCGCCCCCTCAAAGGTGTCTGCCATGGCGAGCTGGCCATTCCGCCGCTCGATCGAGGCGACGTGATCCGCGCTCTGCTTGGCGGCGGCTTCGTTCGCCGCCTGTTCGGCGACCTTGTCCTTGATCGCCTCCACAGCGCGGCCGACCGCACCGATCTCGTCTCCGCGCTTCGAGGCGGCGATCTCCGCGGCGAAGTCTCCCTGCGCCATGCGCTGCAGGACGTGGACGAGATCTGCCAACGGTCGGGTTATTCCGGCGACGGATATCAGGAAAGCCGCCGCGATCGAAAGCAGCAAGCCGCCGCCGGCCAACGTGAAGACGGTGGCCCGCGTGGCGTTGGTCTCGTCCGTCAGCCCGTCCGATCCCTTGAGGGCCGCCGCCTGCATCTCGTCGGCCATCAGGGTGACCTCATCGGCGAGGGGATTGAGGATGGGGTCGACCTTGTCGTGAAGGATGACCAGTGCCTCGTCATTGCGGTTCAGGCGCGCTAGGCGGCGCACTTCCGTCACGTTCTCGAAAAGGGAATCGGTCTTGGCGATCAGTCCGTCTATCCGGGCCGTGAAAGCCGGGACATACCCGCGGATGTCCGTCAGAACCTTCCGCGTCATCTCGGGGATCGGACCGAAGGCGTCGTCAGCGGCCTTCATCTGGCCCTCCTCGGTCTCGGCGATCGTCCTCATGACCCTGTACATGGCCGCGTTCAGCAGTCGGTTGACGCGTCTCATCTCCGACACCGCCCGGGCCTCCCTGTCGATGAACGCCGAGTAGGCGGAATCGATCGCGGTCATGTGGCTGGTCGCGTACCAAACCGTGCCGGCGACGATAACGCCGATCAATCCGAGGACGGAAAGGATCTTGGTGAGGATCTTGGTGTTGGACAGCATTGCGGACCTACCCATCTATGCGCTGCCGTGACATCACCATTTCTCGGTTAAGGAACGATTGATTTGCACACAAGATCGCGAATTTCTTGATTGAATTCGGAGGACGGGCGCAAATGGCAACGGCCGTCATCTGTGAGACTTACCAAAAGCTCCCGAAGACATGATGGTGTATGCAGGATCGGCCTTATAGCTCTGTGGCGTGTATTGAGGGCTGTGACCCAGCACGATACGAAGGCTGCCCGCTCGACCGTCCATTCCCCGACATGGCTTCTATGGACACCCATACAGACCTCTGGCTCGCGGCGAGCATCGTCGTCATGTCGCTCCTGCTCTCGGCGTTCTTCGCGGGAGCGGAAACGGCCTACACTGCAGCCTCTCGGGCGCGGATGCTCTCGCTGGAGACCGCCGGCGACGTCAGCGCCGGGCGCGTCAACCGCATCCTGTCCCACCGCGAACGCTTCATCGGAGCGATGCTGATCGGCTACAACATCGTGGCGATCGGGGCCTCGGCCTTCACCACGAGCGTCCTCATCACCCTCTTCGGCAAGAGTGGCGTTCTCTACGCCACCGTCCTCATGTCGGTGCTCGTCATCGTCTTCGCCGAGCTGCTGCCGAAGACCCTGGCAATCAACAAACCGGACCGCTTCGCCCTGCTTTTGTCGCGGCCGGTCGCCATCGCCGTCGCGCTGCTGGGACCATTGGCCCTCGCCATCGAGCATACGGTCAGGCTGCTGCTGCGCCCTTTCGGGATCACCATCGACGCGCGGCGATCGATCCTCTCTCCGACCGAGGAGATCCGCGGGCAAGTGGCGCTGCTCCACCGCGAGGGTGGGGTCGCCAAGGCCGAGCGCGACATGCTCGGCGGCCTCCTCGACCTGCATCAGCTCTCCGTCTCGGAGATCATGGTCCACCGCACCAAGATGCGCACCATCAACGCCGAACTGCCCTCTGAGGAAATCGTGCGCGAGGTCCTGGCCTCGCCCTACACGCGAATGCCGCTCTGGCGCGGCACCTCCGAGAACATCGTCGGCGTGCTCCACGCCAAGGACCTCCTCAGGGCCCTCGACGCAGCGGGAGGCAATGCGGCCGGTCTCGACGTCGAGACGCTCGCGCTGGAGACCTGGTTCGTCCCCGACACGACGAGCCTTCGCGACCAGCTCAAGGCGTTCCTCGCCAAGAAGACCCACTTCGCCCTGGTGGTCGACGAGTACGGCGAGGTGATGGGCCTGGTCACCCTCGAGGACATCCTTGAGGAGATCGTCGGCGACATCGCAGACGAGCACGATGTCACCGTGTCTGGTGTCAGGCCCCAGGGGGACGGATCGGTGAATGCCGATGGCAGCGTCCCGATCCGCGACCTCAACCGGGCGATGGACTGGGATTTGCCCGACGAGGAGGCGACGACCATTGCCGGCCTCGTCATCCACGAGGCCCGGGCCATCCCCGATACCGGCACAGCCTTCAACTTCCATGGCTTCCGGTTCCAGGTCCTTCGAAAGGCCAGGAACCGGATCACGTCCCTGCGGATCACGCCGCTCGCGCAGACACCGGCGAAGAAGCCGGAGAAGTAATGCGAGAGACCGAACAAGCCGGATGTTTCACGGGAAACATCCGGCTCGGCGATCACGCATAACGGCGCGTCCGCATCTGGGCGTCGAGGCTCCACGGACCGGGTCCGGCCGCGGCGAGGTAGAGGAAGGTGAAGCAATAGAGGACGGCGAGTTCGCCGCCGTTGAGGATCGGATAGAAACCCCTCGAGGCGTGAGCGAGGAAATAGGCCACCGCCATCTGGCCCGACAGGATGAAGGCCACCGGCCGGGTGAACAGCCCGAGCACGATCAACACGCCGCCGACGAGTTCGAACATGCCGGCGACGCCCGACAGCGACAGCAGCTCCGGAGCCGCCCGTCCGCTCGGCGGGAAGCCGAGGATCTTCTGAGTGCCGTGCTGAAGGAACATCAGCCCCGTCATGATGCGCAGGACGCTGAGGAGGCGCGGCGCCCAGGCCGTCGAGATCGCGTCGAAATTCATACCGGTGGTGTCTCCGTCGAAAGCCGCCGATGACGGCACGACCGCATCCAGCATGAAACGGAGGGTTGCGTCGATCCAGGCCGCCGTGCGGCAGGGCACATTCCGGCAGCCGCTCCCCAGGTGTTCCCGGGGAGCCGCCGGCGCGACCTATGGCGGACCTACGGCTCCTTGAAGCCGTAATCCGGCACGCCGTCCTCGTTGCCGTAATACTTGTACGGCAGGAACTTGCCCGACATCGTCAGCTTCACGCGGTCGCCCTTGTTGTTGGCCTCGCGGGCCATGTCCATGTTGAAGTCGATCGCCGACATGATGCCGTCGCCGAAATCCTCCTGGATCAGCTCCTTGAAGGTGGTGCCGTAGACCATGACGAGCTCGTAGAAGCGGTAGATCAACGGATCGGTGGGCGGCATCTGCGGGATCGAGCCGCGATAGGGTGCCTCGTTGATCATCCGCTCCTCGGCCGCTGTGAGGCCGAACAGCTCGGCCGCCTTCTTGGCCTGGGCTTTGGGCAGCTTCATCTGGCCCATGCAGGCCGCGGTGATCAGGATCGGCGAGATCCCGCCGATCTCTTCGGTGATGTATTTCCAGGTCCAGCCCTTCTCGCGCTTGATGTCGAGGAGCTTCTCGGTGAGGTCTTCGCGCTTCATGGTGGTTCTCCAGGGTTTGTCATCCGGGGCGCCGTAGGCGAGCCCGGGATCCAGAGCCGCCGACGGCGGCAGGTGAAGGCGGGGGAAGGTCTCGTTCTTACCCGCTGCGATGATGGATTCCGGGCTGCGCTCCGCGGCTCCGGAATGGCGACGGTGTTCTTCGTCTCGGCTGAGGGGAGCGCGTTCAGCCCACGGTCGCCGCTGCGGCGTCGGCCTCGGTCAGGGTCAGCCGCACCACGGGCGGGCGCCGCTGGTCGTAGCCTTCGGGTGGCGCGTCCCGCAGGGTCTTTGAACGGCTGACCAGGAAGTCGATGAGATGGTTGCGCAGGGCGTAGTAGCCGGGCTGACGGTGAAGCTCGGTCCGCGAGCGGTCCTTGGGCAGCGGATTCTCGACGATCTCGGCGACCTTGGCCTGCGGGCCGTTGGTCATCAGCACGATCTTGTCGGCGAGATAGATCGACTCGTCGACGTCGTGCGTGATCATGAAGACGGTCTGGCCGGTCTCGGTGCAGATGCGCCGGACCTCGTCCTGCAGGGTCCCGCGGGTCAGCGCGTCGAGGGCTGAGAACGGCTCGTCCATCAGGAGCATCTTCGGCTCTATCGCGAGGGCGCGGGCGATGCCGACGCGCTGCTTCATGCCGCCCGAGAGTTCCGCCGGGCGCTTGTTTTCGGAGCCGGCAAGGCCGACGGTGGCGATGGCGCGTCTCGCGCGCTCATCGATCTCGGCCTTCGCCGCGCCGCGCCAGCGGGAGGACACGGCGTAGGCGACGTTTCCGAGCACGGTCCGCCACGGCAGCAGGGCATGGCCCTGAAAGATCACGGCGCGGTCGAGGCTCGGCCCCTCGATCGCCTTGCCATCGGCGATGACGACGCCCTCGCTCGGTGCCTCGAGGCCGGCCAGGATGTTGAGCACCGTCGTCTTGCCGCAGCCGGAATGCCCGATCATGCAGACGAACTCGCCCTTGCGCATCGGCAGCCACAGGTTCTCGAACACCGTGGTCTGCTTGCCGCCGGGCGAGGGGTAGCGCCGGGCGATGCCCTCGATCGAGAGGAACTTGTCGGAGGGCATGCGGCTGGTCTCCGGGAACTCGGCAGGGCGGGCGGCGCGGATCTCGGCGAGAGGGGTGAGCGCGTTCATGGCCTCACTCCGGGAACGTCACGAGGCGCTGGGCTCGCGCCAGAATCTGGTCGAGAACCATGCCGACGAGGCCGATGAGCAGGATCGAGGTGATCACGTTGGTGATCGAGAGGTTGTTCCACTCGTTCCAGACGAAGTAGCCGATGCCGGTACCGCCCACGAGCATCTCGGCCGCCACGATGACCAGCCAGGCGATGCCGATGGAGATGCGCATGCCGGTGAGGATGGTGGGCGCCGCCGCCGGCAGGATCACCGTGAAAGCGCGGCGCAGCGGTCCGACCTCCAGGGTCCGAGCCACGTTGAGCCATTCCTTCCGCGTGGCCGAGACGCCGAAGGCGGTGTTGATCAACATCGGCCAGAGCGAGCAGATGAAGATCACGAAGATCGCCGAGAGCCCCGAATCCTTGATCGTGAACAAGGCAAGCGGCATCCAGGCCAGCGGCGAGACCGGCTTGAGGAGCTGGATGTAGGGGTCGAGCGCCTTGCTCATCAGCGGCGACATCCCGATCAGGAACCCGAGCGGAACCGCCACCATCACGGCAAGGCCGTAGCCGAGAGCGACGCGGCCGATCGAGTACAGGATCTGGATGCCGATGCCTTTGTCGTTCGGACCACGGTCGTAGAACGGATCCTTGAGGTGTCCCCAGATCGTCGAGGCGACGTCGACCGGCCCCGGCATCGCCGATTTGCCCGTCGTCGCCGAGGCGCCCATGAGCGCGGCGTATTCCGGATCCATCGCCTGGGTCTTAGTCAGGCCGCTGACTGCGATGTGCCAAGCCAGCAGGAAGAGGACCATGATCGCCAGGGAGACGATGATCGCACGAAGGTTCAGGGAATGGCTTGGCATCGGTGACGATCGCTCCACGACGCAACTCCGACCCTCCCCATCATCCAGAAGCGCCTGCTTGGGCGGGCTTGGAAGGAGGGTTCCAGAGGTCGCTCTGGGTTCCGGAGGCCTCATTCGAGGCCTCCGCTGCACTGGGCAACTCGGGATGAGGTGCGTAGATGGGAGATCCGATTCTCCCTCAGATCGCCCGCTTGATCGCGAAGGAGTCGAGGTACTCTTTCGGCTTGGCCGGGTCGAAGGCCTTGCCCATCACCGAGAATGTCTTGGTGGTGGAGGTCGGCGGCGTCATCCCGTCCTGCTCCATGCGCTTGACCGCGTCGGTGGCGAGGAACACCCGCTTGGCGACGCCATCGTAGTCGACATCGCCCTTGATCTGACCCCAGCGCTTCATCTGGGTCATGATCCAGACGGCGAAGGACTGCCAGGGGAACGGGTCGAAATCGACGCGGTCCGGCACCTTGCGGACGTTGCCGAGGCCGTCGGCGAACGTGCCGGTGAGGACCTGCTCCACCACCGTCACCGGCTGGTTGAGGTAGTTCGCCGGGGCGATCGCTGCTGCGATTTCCTTGCGGTTCTCCGCCTTCGAGGCATAGGACGTCGCCTCGATGATGGCACGCAGGAGCGCCGCGTAGGTGTTCGGCGTCTGGGTCACGAAATCCTGCGAGGCCGCGAAGGCGCAGCAAGGGTGCCGGTCCCAGATCTCCTTCGAGAGGATGTGGATGAAGCCGACGCCGTCATAGACCGCGCGCTGGTTGACTGGGTCGGGCGCCAGGAAGCCGTCGATGTTGTCGGCGCGCAGGTTCGCGACCATGTCGGGCGGCGGCACGCTTCGGATCTGCACGTCGGCATCGGGGTCGATCCCGGCTTCCGCGAGGTAGTAGCGCAGCAGGTAATTGTGCATCGAATAATCGAAGGGCACGGCGAGCTTGAAGCCCTTCCAGTCCTTCGGGTCGCGCCGGTCCTTGTGCTTCATGGCCAGCGTGATCGCCTGGCCGTTGACGTTCTCCACCGCCGGCATCGTGTAGGGGGTGGGCGTCGAGCCGAGACCGAGCGAGATCGCGATCGGCATCGGCGCCAGCATGTGGGCGGCGTCGTATTCCTTGTTCAGGGTCTTGTCGCGGATCACCGCCCAGCCGGCGGTCTTCACGACTTCGACGTCGAGACCCTGCTTGGCGTAGAAGCCCATCGGCGAGGCCATGATGATCGGCGTCGCGCAGGTGATCGGGATGAAGCCGATCTTGAGGGCCTTCTTCTCCGGCGCGCCGGCTTGGGCCAGAGCCTCGGCGGCGAATTTGACCGGGAAGAACTGGCTCACCGCGGCAAGCGCAGTCGCGGCCCCAACGCTTTTCAGGAAGGCGCGACGCTGGGCGTCCTGAGGGAAGAGTGCGCGCATGACCGCGCCCTCGACCACGCGCTCGATCTGGGCATCGCCAGTGGGAGCCGCATCGTGCTCGGCCTGGCTGCCATGCTCCCCGCACGAGCAGCCGCCGCGCTTGAGCGTCAGCTTGGAATTGAACGGATCGTCGAATAGCGCCATCGCAGATGCCTTCCCCCGTGACGGAGCGAGCTTGGCAAACGGCGTGCCAGCACCTGGTGCCGGATGTTTTTCCAGGAGGAGAAAGGATTTAGCGGAAAGATGCACGATTACGGTTTTTCGTAGTCTACGATTTGTCGTCGTTCGTGATACGAGATTTCGTAGGGTGGACATCCGCCTGATGCGCCGCTGCCTCGGATCGGGAGATCATGATTCCTGAGCCTGCCCCACACTCATTCGTGAGCTCAGAAATCCCCGCTTGCATGGGGGAAGAGGCACTCGGTCGCGCCTTCGAGGGCGCGCCGGAGGCGATGCTGGTGCTCGATCCTGGCTCGGACACGATCTGCAACGCCAACCCGAGCGCTTTACGGCTCCTCGGCTACGACCACGAAACGCTGCTGGGCATGCGCGTCACCGCGCTCCATCCAGATCAGGTTCCGACGCTGATCGTTTTCACGCAGGCGGTTCAGGCGCGCGGCCGCGATTGGACCCACGCGCTGACGCCACGCCATGCCGACGGCCATGCGCTCAACGTTGAGTATAGCGGCGCGCTCCTGCCGGGCGACCCGACGAAGATCCTCGTCAGCCTGTTCGATCTCGACGAGCGCCGCCGCCGCCTCGTCGATACCGAGGCCGACGCCCACATGCGTGCGGGCCTCACCGAGTGGCAGCGCATGGAGCGGATCTTTCGCGACATCGAGCGCGAGAACCAGCTCATCCTGCGTGCCGCCGGCGAGGGCATCTACGGCGTCAACGCCGACGGGATCACCACCTTCATCAACCCGGCCGCCGAGCGGATGCTCGGCTGGCAAGCCTCCGACCTCGTGGGGCGCGACATGCATTCCACCGTCCACCACAGCCACCCGGATGGATGCCACTACCCGCACCATGATTGCCCGATCTACGCGGCGTTCCGTGACGGCGCCGTCCACCAGGTCGACACGGAGGTGTTCTGGCGGCGCGACGGCACACCCTTCTACGTCGCCTACACCTCGACGCCGATCCGCGACCGCGGGCGGCTGCTTGGCGCCGTGATCGTCTTTCGCGACATCAGCCAGCGCCGCGAGGCCGACGAGCGCCTGCGCAACGCCCTCGCCGAGGTCGATTCCCTGCGCCAGCGCCTGGAGCTGGAAAATGCCTATCTGCGCGAGGAGATCAGGGAAGGCGGCCATCACCAGGGCATCATTGGCCGTTCCCCCGCGATCGAGGCGTGCCTGCGCCAGATCGACCTCGTCGCCGGTACCGACGCCACCGTTCTCGTGAGCGGCGAATCCGGCACCGGAAAGGAGCTCGTTGCCCGGGCGATCCACGAGGCGAGCCGACGGCGCGACCGGCCTCTGATTCGGGTGAACTGCGCGGCGATCCCGCGCGAGTTGTTCGAGAGCGAGTTCTTCGGCCATGCCAAGGGCGCCTTCACCGGCGCAGTGCGCGACCGCGTCGGACGCTTCGAACTCGCGGATGGCGGCACGCTGTTCCTCGACGAGGTCGGCGAGATTCCCCTCGATCTCCAGGGCAAGCTCCTGCGGGTGCTGCAGGAGCGTCAGTTCGAACGCATCGGCGAGGAGCGCACCCGCACCGTCGACGTTCGTCTCGTCGCCGCCACGAACCGTGACCTCAAGGCCGAGGTGAAGCGAGGGCGATTTCGCGAGGATCTCTACTTCCGCCTCAACGTCTTCCCGATCGGGGTCGTGCCCCTGCGCGAGCGACGCGAGGACATCCCTCTCATTGCTCAGCACTTCCTGCGCGGTGTCGTCAGGCGCCTGAACATCCCCGATCTGAGGCTCACCGAGGGCGATGTCCGGCGCCTGTCACGCTACGATTGGCCCGGTAACGTGCGCGAACTCGAGAACATCATCGAGCGGGCCGCGATCCTCGGCGTGCGGGGGCGCCTGCGTTTCGACCTGCCCGAGCCCGACGAAGCCGCACCGCCCCGGCCTCCCATGATGGTCGAACGCTCGGGCGTCGCGCCGAGCACCGAGTCCGAACGGCGCGCCCGCGACCGGGCCGACATCGTCGCCGCCCTCGGCTTGAGCCAGGGGCGGATCTTCGGGGCGGGCGGTGCAGCCGCGATCCTCGGAGTGAAGCCGACCACCCTCGCATCTCGGATCAAGGCCCTGGGCATCTCCCGCCGCTAGGCGACCCCCTCAGCGCAGTGCAACCCTGTTCGCAGTCTCACCGTCGGCTCCGCGGTCTCGACACTCAATTCGCCAATTTACAGACGGGTCATGCGCAGGCTGAATGGCAGATCGCCGAATCCGTAAAATTCTAGCAGAAGAGGAAGTCCTGCTCGAAGGTCTCCTCATCTACACAGGTTCGCTCCTGAGCGAGAACCTGATGATCGAGCGTCGCGCCATTCCACGGATCAAACTGGTCTTGCCGGCCTTGTGCTGGAGCCAGTACAGGCCCGACTTCTACGCCGTGACGGAAGATCTGAACGGCTTCGGCATTCGCTTCAAGGCCTCGCTGGTGCCGAGCGTCGGCGAAAAGCTGACCTGCAGCATCCGTCACGCCGGCTCCCTGGAGACGACAGTGGTCCGCGTCGGGAAGCAGCGCTTCGCCGTGCGTGTCCTGCGGGCGGAATACCCTTTGAAGCTCGTGGCACAGAATCTCGTCAGCCTTGCGCAGGAACAGAACCCCAGCATGCTGGCTCAGCGCACGGCCTCGCGCCTCGTGCCCAACAACCGCGACGTCGTCGTCACCACGCCCTTGGGCGAGATGATCCCGGGCCGGATCCTGAATATATCGACGTCCGGTGCCGCCGTGTCGCTCGATGCGCCGATCCAAGTCGGCACGCTGGTCATGATCGGAAGCACCCAGGCGAGGGTCGCCCGGTCGTTCGAAGATGGGATCGGGGCGGCTTTCCTCTCGCCGCTGGCACAGAGCGAGGTCGGTCCGGATGTGGTCCTGTGACGAGGCGCCTTGCAGAGCGACCTTAGGTTAATCGCTGGTGCGGCTGACTTCCATCTTCATTCACCTTCCGTCAACGGTGAGGGACTACCGTCGCGACCGGACTCGCAGGACATCTGATGCAGATTTCCGACACGACCGGTATTGATGATCTCAAGGCATCTCGCGAACCGGGGTCGCGCTTTGCTGCGGCGACCGCCTGTCCCGGCTTGCTGCGCAAGATCGTCCGCAACCTGATCGAGTCGTGGCCGGACGAGGTCTACGACCGGCGGCTCGTCGAGGTGTCGCGCATCGGGCGTCGGACCTTCTTCGTTTGCGATCCCGCGCTGATACGCAGCCTGCTCGTCGACCAGAGCGGCAGCATCGCGCGCGAGGACTTCATGATCGCCGCGCTCTCGCCCCTGCTCGGGCGCGGCATTCTCACATCCGACGGCGCGCGCTGGAAGGCGCAGCGCCGCACGGCTGCCCCGATCTTCCGGCCCGACGCCATCGCGGCATTCGTGCCCGCCATGCACAACGCGGTGGAGCGGACGGCGGTGCGCTGGTCGTCCCGAGGAGAAGGACCGGTCGACGTCCTCGACGAGATGATGCGCACAACCTTCGACATCATCGGCGCGACGACACTGCCGGACGAGCCCAGCCTCGATGTCGCCGAGTTCGGGCGCTCGCTCTCGACTTATCTCGACAGCGTCGGCTGGAAGATCCTGATGTCGATGCTCAAGGCTCCGCGCTGGGTGCCGCATCCGGGGTCGATCCGCGCGGCCCGCGCCGCACGCCGGCTTCGCGGATCGATCGCCGGCATCGTTGCCGGGCGCCGCGCCGAGGGCCGGTTCGGACGTGACCTCCTCGGCCTGATGATGCAGGCGAGCGACCCGGAAGGAGGACCTCACTCCGGCTCGACCGGCATGTCCGACGAGGCCTTGGCGGACAACCTCCTGACCTTCGTGGCCGCCGGCCACGAGACCACGGCTCTCGCCATGGCCTGGACCTTTCGCCTGCTGGCCGAGCATCCCCGGGTCGAGATGCGCCTGCGTGCCGAGATCGCCGCCGCCGGGGCCCGGCCGGCCCCCGACGACCTGCCCTACGCCCGTCAGGTCGTGATGGAAGCCATGCGGCTCTATCCGCCTGCTCCCGTCATGGTCCGACAGGCCATCTCGGATGTCCGGCTAGGCGCGATCACCATTCCCGCTGGCTCCTCGCTGCACGTGCCGATCTATGCGATCCATCGCCATCGGGCGCTGTGGGCCTCGCCCGAGACCTTCGATCCCGATCGCTTCGCCCCCGGGATCCAGCGCGACCGATACAGCTATTTGCCCTTCGGGGCCGGGCCTCAGGTCTGCGTCGGGATGGGCTTCGCCATGGCCGAATGCATCGTCATCCTGGCGGGTCTGCTGCCGCGGTTCCGCTTCGAGACCCTGTCGCCCTCGCGGCCGGAAGCGCGCTTCAAGGTCACCCTCCGCCCCCATGGCGGCATGCCGTTGAAGCTGAGCCCGCGCGGCGCGGTCGTCCGATGATCGGTGCGACACCTCCCGCACCTGTGCCGGGCGGAGGTTCTATCGCGGTCCCGCGCGGCGGACCCTCTCACGCCGCCGCTCTCGAAGGTACGATCCCCGCCGGGTACGTCGCCGAGGTGATGGCCGGGCAACTGGCGGCGACTCTCGATCTGGCGGCTCATCTCGCCATCACCCACATCTCGGTCGCCATCGCCGTCATGGCGTTCTTCTGGGACAGCGGTTCCCACGCCTATCTGGCCGTTCTGTTCCTGATGGTCTCGGTTCCGGTGACGCTACTGACGCTCGGCGTCTGGATCAGCCGCCACCGGCCGGGCTGGGTTCCCTCCGTCGCATTCCAGACCCGGTCGGTGGCCGCGGCGACCCTCGCCCTTGGGTTGGCCTGGAGCACGATGCCGCTCCTGATGTATCCGCCGGGGGACCAGGACCATCGCATGCTCGTGGTTGCGATTTCTGCAGGACTGATCGCGAGCTCGTTCACGCTGAACGGCATCCCGAACATCGCGATCCTGTTTTGCGTACCGGTCGTTGTCGGCAGCTTCGCGGGTCTGAGCCTTGGCGGGGGCGATGTCTCCCTGACCTTGTCCATACTCCTCGTGATCTACGCCTGCTTCGTGCTCTTGAGCGTCCGCCAGATGACCCGGATCTCAACCGAGCGCATCACCGATCGCCTGCGCGTCAGCGACCAGAGCGAGACCATCGCGTTGCTGCTTCACGACTTCGAGGCGAATACCAGCGACTGGCTATGGGAAACCGATGCCGCCGGGCGTCTCCAGCATGTTTCCGATCGTATGGCCGAGGTGTCCGGCATCCCGGTCGGCGAGCTCTACAACGCCCCCTTCGATCGGCTGCTTCAGCCGACAGGACCGCTCGGCGAGAGCGTCCTGGCTCTGGCCGGATACATGCACGATCGGATCGCATTCCGCGACCATGTGGTTGAGACCGCGGATTCGGACGGGCGGCGATGGTGGCGGCTCAGCGGAAAGCCGACTTATGGGCACGACGGGAGTTTCGCGGGGTTCCGGGGCGTCGGGTCCGACATCACCGAGACTCGTCGCTCGGAAGACAAGATCGCGTACTTGGCGAGCTACGACGCCCTGACTTCCCTCGCCAACCGGACACTCTTCAATCTGCAGGCTACGGTCGAGTGCCAGAGAGCGTCGCAGTTCGACGAAACCTGCGCCCTTCTTTATCTCGACCTCGACGGGTTCAAGATCGTCAACGATACCTACGGTCACGGCTTCGGCGATCGGCTTCTTCAGAACGTCGCACGGCGGTTGCGCGTCGCGGTCGACAACGGCTCGCTCATCGGACGCCTCGGCGGCGACGAGTTCGCGATCCTGTCCCCGAAGACCGACGAAGCGGGAGCCAGAGCGCTCGCGGAGACGCTGATCGAGGCCTTGAGTGCGCCCTATGCCATCGAGGGCATTCAGGTCGAGATCGGGGCGAGCGTCGGCATCGGGATGGCGCCTCGTGACGCGATCGACCCCGAAAGCCTGATGGGCAAGGCGGATCTGGCTCTCTACGACGCCAAGGCTGCCGGCAAGGGGCGGTTCTCCGTGTTCGATCCTGGTCTCGAGCAGACCATGCGGACACGCCGCGAGCTCGAATTGGATCTCAAGGCCGCGCTGGCGAATGGCGACCTCCAACTTCATTATCAGCCGGTCGTGAACCTTGCCCATGGCGAGGTTCTCGCCTTCGAAGCACTTCTTCGCTGGCAAAGTCCGGCCCGCGGCAACGTCTCGCCAGCCGATTTCGTGCCGGTGGCGGAATCCTGTGGCCTCATCTCCGTCATCGGACGCTGGGTGCTTCGCCAGGCTTGCTCCGAAGCCGCACGATGGTCCGACTCGATCCGGATCGCCGTCAACATCTCGCCCTCGCATTTCCGCAACTCGGACCTGCTGCAGGACGTGACGGACGCGTTGAACGCGAGCGGCCTCCCGCCTAACCGGCTCGAACTCGAGATCACCGAATCGATCTTCTTCGAGATGAACGCCGCTATCTCGGCGAACCTTCGCGACCTGCGCGCCCTCGGGGTTCGCATCGCCCTCGACGATTTCGGGACCGGCTACTCGTCGCTGAGCTACCTGATCCGTTTCCCCGTCGACAAGATCAAGATCGACCGCTCGTTCATCAAGGACATGAGCACGCGCCACGAATGCCTCGCGATCATCGAGGCCATCCTCGCCCTCGCTCGCAAGCTGTCGATCACCGTGACAGCCGAAGGCGTTGAGAGCGTGGACCAAGCGCGGATGCTCCGGGCCCGGCAATGCGACGACATTCAGGGCTTCCTATTCAGCTCGGCCCGTCCGTCGAGCGAGGTGGAAGGGCTGGTCGAGACGCTACCGCAGCGCTTCCGCGGGATCTTTGCCACAGCCGCAGCCGCAGCCTGACGGCGGCTTTCAATTCGACAGCAAGCGGCGGGATGCGCCCCACGTGGATCGGCAGCATGGGATGGGCATCAGGCGAGCCGCGTGGGACGGTATCGCCGTAGGATGCCCGACGCGATGACAGCCAGCCCGATCACGGACGCCGATGACGCCATGCGCTGGACGGCGCTGACGACTCGCGATCCTACCGCCGACGGGCGTTTCGTCTATTCGGTGCGGAGCACGGGCGTCTATTGCCGGCCGAGCTGCGGTGCGAGGCGTCCGCGGCCCGAGAACGTGGCGTTCCACGGCACCTGCGAGGACGCGGAGGCGGCAGGGTTCCGTCCCTGCCGACGCTGCCGGCCCAACGAGGCCAGCCTCGCCGAGCGGCAGACGGCGGCCGTGACGGCTGCCTGCCGGCGGATCGAGTCAGCCGAGACGATACCTGATCTCGCCAAACTTGCGCGAGGAGCTGGCATGAGCCCGTTCCATTTCCACAGGGTCTTCAAGCGCGTGGCCGGAATCACCCCTGCGGCCTACGCCACCGCTTGCCGCGCCAATCGCATCGCCGCGGCACTTCCGGAAGCCGCGACGGTGACCGAGGCATTCTACGAAGCCGGCTACAATGCGGCCAGCCGCTTCTACGCCGAGGCTCCAGCCCGGCTTGGGATGAGCCCGTCGCGGTACCGCGACGGCGCAAGCGGCGTTCGGATCCGGTTCGCGGCCGGCGCCTGTCGTCTGGGTACCATCCTGGTGGCCGCGACCGACGCGGGGCTCTGCGCGATCCTCCTCGGGGACGACCCCGACCTTCTTCTACGGGACCTGGAGAGCCGTTTCCCGAAAGCCGACCTCGTCGGCGGCGACAAGGGTTTCGAGACCCTGGTGGCGCAGGTGGTGGGCCTCGTCGAGGCTCCGGCGACGGCCATCGACCTGCCCCTCGACATCGGGGGCACCGCTTTCCAGCAACGGGTCTGGGAGGCCTTGCGGCGGATTCCCGCCGGGTCGACAGCCACCTATGCGCAGATCGCCGCCGCCATCGGCCAGCCCGGCGCCGTCCGCGCCGTCGGCATGGCCTGCGGCGCCAACGCCCTCGCGGTGGCGATCCCATGCCACCGGGTCGTGCGGTCGGACGGCTCACTCTCGGGATACCGTTGGGGGATCGAGCGCAAGCGCGAACTCCTCGCCCGGGAGGTAGAGGCGGTTACGCCGTCGCGTCGAGGGCCGCCCGCGTGAGGGCGTCGGCGCCGATGTCATCGCTGCCCGTCATCCCGAGTTCCATGATGAGTCGGCTCCGTGCCCTGCTGACCCGGCTCTTGACCGTCCCGACCGCGACCCCGCTGATGGCGGCGGCCTCCTCGTAGGTGAAGTTCTGGGCGCCGACGAGCACGAGGGCCTCGCGCTGGCTCAAGGGGAGGGCGTCCAGTGCCACCCGGAATTCCCGCAGCTCCAGGCGGGCCTCCTGATCCGGCAGGCTGGTGAGCCGGCCTGCATGGATGCCGTCGGCATCCTCGACTTCACGCTTGCGTTTGCGCTGTTCGGAATAGAACAGGTTGCGCAGGATCGTGAACAGCCACGCGGTCAGGTTGGTGCCGCGCTGAAAGCTGTCGGCCTTGGTCCATGCCCTGACGAGGGTGTCCTGCACGAGGTCGTCGCTGCGGTCGAGATCATAGGTCAGGGTGTAGGCGAAGGCCCGGAGGGCGGGGATCGCGCCGATCAGGAGGTCACGCATCTCGTCGTCGGCGCCCGGCCGAGGGGAGAGTGTCATCATTGCGAGGTCTCCCCCCGTGCGCTCAGGTCGGCGAGGAGCGTCTCGAACCGCTCGGGAAGCGGCTCGGTCAGGATCTCCGAGTACAGCATCCGGAGGTTTCGCCCGATCCGCCGCCGCGCCTCCTCCGGCATCGGCTTCGCTGCCGCCGGGACGGGCGTCTCGTCCACGGGGACGAGTGACAGCTTTGGCCGGACCTTTGTCATGGCAATCCCATTTCCGCCGGTCGGTGGCGCTGCCTGTCAGCGAGACGGGGTCAGCACCGGAAGAAGCGACCGGTCTGTGGGGGACTGCGCTAAGGAACCCGCATTTAATGCGTTCTGAAGAGTGCATTCATAATATTTTCAGCCGCCAATCCATGTTTCCGAACCATTTCATATTGCAAAGCTTGCTGTGGATCCAAGAAGTTAGCTTGAGCATCAGCTTGGCTATGCGGCGAAAGAACGGCGGATCTACTACTTGCGCCGTGCAGAAAACGTGACGGACGCGGCCGTGCATACACGGCATCCAGCTTGCTTGCCGTACTCGCACGGCGGCGCTCGGGCGTGCCGGGACGACCTTCAGCCCTCTGCACGGAGACCAACGACGTGATGGATGCCATTGGGATGCGCCTGGTCCACGGCTCCCCCTCGATAAGCCGTGCCGCAGGCACTCGCCGAGGGCGACGTAGACTCGGAGTCCTCCTTGTCTCGACAATCCTGGCCCAGACGGGGCAGCCGGCTCTGGCCGAGAGCGTCCTGCGCATCGCGATGACCGCCGCCGACATCCCGACGACGACCGGGATGCCGAATAACGGCTTCGAGGGAATGCGCTTCCTCGGTTATCCGGTCTTCGAGAGTCTCGTGCTGTGGGACCTCACGCGCACCGATGCTCCGGCGGGCCTCAAGCCCGGGCTCGCGGAAAGATGGGAACAGTCGGCGCAGGACAAGCGGACCTGGGTGTTCCACCTGCGCCGCGGCGTCACGTTCCACGACGGCACGCCGTTCGATGCCGACGCGGTGATCTGGAACCTCGACCGCTACTTCAAGGCCGATAGCCCGCATTACGAGCTCCAGGCCGCCGGCATCACCCGCGCCCGCGCCTCGCTGCTCGAGAGCTACGCGAGGATCGACGACCACACGGTGTCGGTCACCTCCTCGGTGGTCGCCTCCTACTTCCCGTTCATGACCGCCTACATCCTGTTCACCTCCCCCGCTTCCTACGAGAAGGCAGGACGCGACTGGGGCAAGGTGGCGATGCTGCCCGCCGCCGGGACCGGGCCGTTCCGGATCGAGCGCGTCGCGCCGCGCGAATCGGTGGTCCTCGCCCGGCACGACGGCTACTGGGACGCGGACCGGAGGGCGAAGGTAGACAAGGTCCGCCTCTCGCCCATTCCCGAGGCCAATGCCCGGATCGCGGCCCTGCGCGCCGGTCAGGTCGACTGGATCGAGGCGCCGGCGCCCGACGGCATCGCCTCGCTGAAACAGGCGGGTTTCACGATCACCACCGGCTCCTACCCGCATGTCTGGCCGTGGTTCTACAATATCGGCGCGGCGCAAAGCCCCCTCAAGGACGTGCGGGTGCGCCAGGCCCTCAATTACTGCATCGACCGCGACGGCATGACCGCGTTCCTCGCCGGCACCGCCGAACCGGCCGTGGGCTGGCTGAAGGCGAGCGATCCGAATTTCGGTAAGCCCGCCCATCGTTACGGCTACGATCCGGCGAAGGGCAAGGCGCTCCTGGCTGAAGCCGGCTACACCGCGAAGGCGCCGCTCTCCTTCAAGGTGATGATCTCGACCTCGGGCTCGGGCCAGATGCAGCCTCTGCCGATGAACGAGTTCCTGCAGGAGAACCTCAAACAGGCCTGCGGCGTCGACATCGCCTTCATCGTCTCGGAATGGCAGGTGCTGTTCTCGTCCCTTCGCTCGGCCCCCGACGCACCCTCGCTTCAGAACGCCATGGCGCTCAATGTCAGCTCGCCCTCTTCCGACCCTTCCGTGATGGCGCGCTACTTCTCCTCCGCCAACATTCCGCCCAAGGGCTTCAACTTCGAGCATTGGAAGGACGACGCCTTCGACGCGGCCCTCAAGACCCTGTCGGAATCCGCCGACCCGGCCGAGATCGCCGCCGCCACCCGCGCCGCCCACGAGCGCCTCGTGGACAACCCGCCCTGGCTCTTCGTCGTCCACGATCTCAATCCGCGGGCGATGTCGCCAAAGGTCAAAGGCTTCGTCTCGCCCCAATCCTGGTTCGTCGACCTCACCCGCGTCAGCCTGCAGTAATCGGAACACCCTCATGAGCGACGACTTCCCGGCCGGGACAGACCCCGCCCTGCTGCCCGCCCACGTCCTCGCCGCGCGCATCGCCGCCCGGCGATTATCGCCGGTCGAGGTCGTCGAGGCGCTGCTCGCGCGCATCGCCAGGCTCGACCAGCGGCTCCACGCCTTCGTCGAGGTCTATGGCGCGGATGCCCGCCTCGCGGCGGAGGGCGCCGACCGGGCGATCCGCTCCGGACACGCCCTCGGGCCGCTCCACGGCGTGCCGGTGGCGCTGAAGGACCTCGTCGATGTCGAGGGGCGCATCACCAGCGGCGGCTCCCTTGCCCATCGCGATCGGCGCTCGAGGACGACGGCGACGATCGTGCGCCGTATGGTGGCGCAGGGCATGATCGTTCTGGGCAAGACCCATACGGTGGAGTTCGCCTTTGGCGGCTGGGGCACCAACGCTCATCTCGGAACGCCGTGGAACCCGTGGGATCTGACCGAGGCGCGCACGCCGGGCGGATCGAGCAGCGGTTCCGGCGTCGCCGTGGCGGCCCGGATGGCGCCCTGGGCGATCGGCACCGATACTGGCGGCTCGGTCCGGATGCCGGCCTCCTTCTGCGGGCTGACCGGCCTCAAGGTCACCACCGGGCGCATCAGCACGGCCGGCATCATGCCGCTCAGCGCCAGCCTCGATACGCCCGGACCGATGGGTCGCAGCGTCGTCGACGTCGCCTGGCTCTATTCCGTCCTCCAGGGCCCGGATCCGCTCGACCCCAACACCCGCGGGATCCCGACCGCCGACCCCATGCCGGATCTGGAGCGCGGCGCCCGCGGGCTCAGGCTGGCGCGCATGCCGGAGGCGGAGCGGGCGGGTGTCTCAACCGAGATGCTGGAGGCCTACGACCGCTCCCTCGACACCCTCGCCGACCTCGGCGCCGAGATCGTGGAGGTGGCGCTGCCGCTGCGCTTCGCCGACCTGATGACAGCCTCGACGCTGCACATGGCAGAGGCCTATCACGTCAACGGCCATCTCGCGGAGGATCCCGAGGCTCCGCTCGATCCGGCCGTGCGCAAGCGCATCCTTGCCGGGGCAGGCATCTCGGCCTTGGATTATCTGCGGGCGCGCGATGCCCAGGGCCGGATGAAGCGCGAGATGGCCGCGGCGATGGCGGGCATCGACGCCCTCCTGACCCCGACGACGGAGCACGCGGCGGTCCCCCTCGACACCCTCGACCAGGACCGCCTGCCCTCGCGTTTCACCCGCTTCGGCAACCTGCTCGAACTTTGCGCGCTGGCCCTCCCCAACGGCTTCACGCCCGCGGGGCTGCCGCTCTCGCTCCAGATCGTCTGCAAGCCCTACGACGAGGCGATGGCCCTGCGGATAGGCCAGGCCTACCAGCGCGCGACCGAGTGGCATTGTCGGGTGCCGGCGGGGTTGTGATCCGAGGGCGGCCCAAGCCCGATCGTCCGTAGAAGCGGTCCGTCAGAACTTGCCCAGCATCGGGAAATCCACGCTGAGCGTCGATTCCGCCGCGAGCGGCGCCTCGCGCTTGCGCGGCTTGCGGTTGATGACCTGCTTCAGCTTCGCCTTCAGCACGGACATGTCGAAGGGCTTGAGGATGAAGGCGTCGGCGCCGGCCTGGTGAGCCAGATTGATGTCCTCGAACTCGAACGATGCCTCGGTCAGGATGAAGGGCGTGTTCACCAGCGTGTCGTCGGCCCGAATCTCGCGCAGGAGCGAGAGGCCGTCCATCGGCTCCATGTCGAGATCGGCGATGACGAGGGCGTATTTGCGCTGGCGAAGGCGCTCGAGTGCCTCGAAGCCGTCGGTGACCCCCTCGACATCGGGGAAGCCGAGACGATTCATGAGGAGGATGACCAGGCGAAGAAGCTTCTCCTGGTCGTCGACGATGAGGATAGGGGGCGTCTCGCTCATGTTCTGGGACTCGAATGGCGTCGTGGTCTCATGCTCGATCTTCGAGCATCAGGAACTGGCACCGGTCACGATTCATACGAAGAGGTGATCGATGCCCTGCTTGGACATCGACTCCGTCTGCAGGGCGACGGCGAGCGAGTGGATGGCCGGCGCCCTCGGCGTGCCGCGCTGGAACATCGGCAGAAGGTTGGATTTCTGAAACAGTGCCTCGTTGGCGGTATTGCGCACGGCCGTCGCGAAGGAGTTGACGAACTCCCGCTTCGCGATCTCGCGCCACTCCACGATCTGCACGTCCCGGTGCCGGCTGTCGGCGCTGATGCGCCCGAAGGTGTCGTTCACCGACATCCGCTCGCCCTCGATGATCTGGGCTGCGAAGTTCTGGTCGACGACCAGGAAGCTCGTGATCACCGAGAATTCGTTCTTCTTCTGGGCTTGACGCGTGATTTCGCCGAGCTGCCGAGCACGGGTCGGCGCGTCGGCGGCGAGGTTGAGCCGCGAGAAGTAGATGAGATGGACGAGCGTCGTCCGTTTGTTCTTCATGACACCATGAGTCCAGGTTCGCCCGCATGAACCATAAGGCCGACGACCATAACGGNNGGGCGTAAACGACGCCCCAACGATCGGCCTCCCGGCAAAACCTGCCGGGAGGCCGAGACAACAGGACGGTTTCTGCCGGGCCCGACCATTTGAGGCGTAACGATATCAACGACTTAAGTCAGGCACGCGGCTTGCGCCGCCCTTGTCCGGAAACAGCCCGGTCGACGTCGCACGTCGCCGAAGGGTTCGGGACAAGAGGGATCAGGCCATGGATGTCTTCACCGCTCTGCAGACGGCCGTCTCGGGTCTGAAGGCGCAATCCTTCTCCCTCGACAACATCTCCGGCAACATCGCGAACTCGCAGACGACCGGGTACAAGCGAATCGACACCAGCTTCGTCGATCTCATCGCCGAGCAGCAGACGCCGAGCCGTCAGGTCGCCGGTTCGGTCGGCGCGTATTCGCGCCTGACCACGACGATCCAGGGCAGTTTCGATGCCACCGACATCGGCACCAACATGGCGCTGAACGGCGACGGCTTCTTCGTGGTCCAGACCAAGTCCAGCGACGCCGCCGGCCAACCGACCTTCCAGACCGGAGATAAATATACCCGCCGCGGCGATTTCGCACCGGACAAGGACGGCTACCTCGTCAATGGAGGCGGCTCCTATCTCAAGGGGACGACCATCAATCCAGCCACCGGGCAAGTCTCGTCCGAAGGTCCCGTCAGGGTCTCCACCTCGCTGCTCGCCGCGAAGCCGACGACCTCGATCACCTATTCGGCGAATCTACCCAAGACGCCGGCCACGACGAACGTTTCGGCCGACCTTCCAGGCTCGGAACTGCTTCCCACAGCCGGCTTTGCCAACAACCCGCCTGGCGCAAACCCAATTGGCCCAGCCGCGGTGATGCCGAACGAAGAATCCCTGCTCCTCGACAACAGCATTCTCGGTCCGTCCTTGACCCTGTACTCAGCGAGCGGCGGCCCGGTGAGCCTCGCGACCCGCTGGGCCAAGGTCGACAACGCGACCACTGGTGCCGGCGACGTGTGGAACCTGTTCTACCTCGCTAACAGCACCGCTACATCGATGACGACTCCGCCCGTGCCCAAATGGATCAACGCCGGAACCGACTTTACCTTCAACGCCAGCGGCCAACTTACATCGCCCGCTGCCACCTCGACCCCCATCCCTGACGTCACCATTGATGGCGCAAATTTGGGTCCTATCTCCCTGAACTACGGCGCCGGCGGCTTGACCCAGTACAACACCGCCGATGGGCGCGTGACGACGAATACGCAGCAGCAGGACGGCTATGCCTCGGGCTCTCTGCTGAGCACCCAGGTCGGCGACGACGGCACCATTTCGGGCACCTACAGCAACGGCAGCACCCTCGCCCTCGCCCGTATCAACGTCGTCCAGTTCGCCAATTCCGACGGCCTGAAATCGGATTCCTACGGCAATTACGAGCAGACCCTCGGTTCCGGGCCCGCACTCCTCGGACTCAAGGGGATGACCATCATCGGCGGCAACGTCGAGCGGTCGAATACCGACATTGCCGGCGAATTCTCTAAGATGATCGTAACCCAGCAGGCGTACTCAGCAAACACCAAAGTCATGTCCACGGCGCAGGATATGATGAGCGCCCTGATCAACATCATCCGGTGAGGTAGGTCCGAGACGCGCGAACGAGGGATTGAGGAGAGCCGACAATGGCATCGAATGCCCTGAACACCGCCACCGCCGGCCTGCGGGTCACGCAGGCCGCGATCGGCGTCGTCTCGCAGAACATCGCGAATGTCGGAACCTCGGGCTACGTCAAGCGCACCCTCTCGACGGTGAGCACGGGCGTCGGCAATTCCAGCGTCGCGACGGGCATGATCAACCGCAACCTCGACGAGGCGGCGCAGACGCAGTTGCGGTTGGAGACGTCGGGAGCCTCCTATACCGGGCTCATCGCGAACGTTCGCGGCCAGCTCGACAAGCTCTACGGCAACCCGGGCAGCCCCACTGCCTTGGACGGCGTCGTCAACAGCTTCGCGCAATCGCTTCAGGGACTGGCTGCCGACCCGACCTCCCCGCCGGCCCGCTCCACCGTCGTCGACAGCGCCTCGAACCTCGCCTCGAAGATCGGTACCATCGCGCAAGGGGTGCAATCCCTGCGCGGGATGACCGAGAAACAGATCGCGATCGACGTCCGCGACGCCAACGCCATCCTGTCCTCGATCGCCACCCTCAACACCAAGATCAGCGCCACCTTCGACGATGCCGCCAAGGCCGACCTCCTCGACCAGCGCGACCAGAAGGTCACGGCCCTGTCGAGCTACCTCGACGTCAAGTCCATACCGCAGCGCGACGGCACCGCGACGATCGTGAGCGGCTCCGGGCTGACCCTGGTCGAGCGAGGCGGCGCAACGACCCTGAAGTTCGACGAGCGGCCCTCGCTCGCGGCGGACGCGGTCTATTCGAAGGTTCCGTCGGAACGAGGCGTCGGCACCATCACGGCAACCCAGCCGGGCGGGGCCACGATCGACCTCATCGGGACGAATGCGATCCGTTCGGGCTCCCTCGCGGCCGGCATCGAGCTGCGCGACACCATCCTCGTGCAGGCCCAGACCCAGCTCGACGACCTTGCCGCAGGACTGGCCCGCACGTTCTCCGACAAGACCGTCGTCGGCACGCAAACCACGAGCGGTGGTTTTGAACTCGACCCCTCAGGGATGCAGGTCGGGAACGCCATCACCATTCCCGTAAATGTGGGCGGGAAGGACATTTTCGTTACCCTCGTCGCCTCTAATCAAGATAGCGCTCCAGTCGATCCGTCCCTGACGACAGATTCGTCTATTTATACGCAAACTTTCAAGATTTCCGGCGATCCGCCGACTTATGATGTTAATGACGTTCAAGACGCTCTCGATAAAGTCTCGCTCCGGTTTTCCGGGAACGGCCAATTGCCTTTGCCGACCCTCACGGCATCGGGTGGCGGAGCCCAGTTGACGATCACGGGCACATCCGGCGCAACCGTCACCGGCGCCAGCGCCAGTGTGACCGTGCCGACGCCTGACAATCAGACCCTGACCGGCCAGCCGCAATTCGCCCTGTTCGTCGATGGCCCCTCGAACAAACTCTTTACCGGCTCCCTCGACGGGCCAGCGCAGCTCACCGGTTTCGCCCAGCGGATCAAGATCAATCCGACCGTGGCCAAGGACACTTCCAGCCTAGTCAAGATTAGCCCCGGCACCCTCAACGGCGACACGACCCGACCCGAATTCCTCTACGACGCCCTCACGGCGACCGACCGTGCGTTCTCGGCGGCGAGCGGGATCGGCGGCGTAAAGGCGCGGTTCAGCGACAGCGTACAGGGATTTGCCCAGCGCATCGTCGATGCCCAGGGGGCGGCTGCGGCCAATGCCCAGGATCTCGACGAGGGCCAGGGGATCGCCTTGTCAGCAGCTCGGAGCCGCTACGCGTCGGAAGCCGGCGTCAAGATCGACGACGAGATGTCGAACCTGATCCAGCTCCAGACGGCCTACAGCGCCAACGCGCGGGTGCTCACCGCCGCCCGCGACATGCTCGACACCCTGATGCGGATCTAAGCCCATGGCCATCAAGCCCTTCACCGCCGGGACCTACGTCTCAGACCGCAATGCGGCCAACATCGCCTCGATGAAGTCGAGGCTCGATACGCTCTCGACCCAGCTCGCTACGCAGCGGACCGCGGACAGCTATGGCGGTCTCGGCGCGGGGCGGACCACGAGCCTGAGCGCCCACGCCACGCTTTCCTCCCTCGACGGCTACGATGCCGCCATCAACGGCGCGAGCGTACGCGTCAATCTCGCCAGCGCCAGCATCACCCAGGTCGCCACCCTCGGCGACGAGGTCCGCTCGGCTCTGGCCTCGGCCGGCACCTTCGGCAGCGGCGGGGCGGTCGACAACTCCATCAAGATCGCCAGGAGCAATCTCGACTCCGCCCTCGACGCCCTGAACCAGCAAGCAGCCGGGCGCTACCTGTTCGGCGGCCGCGAGACCGACAAGCCCCCGGTGGCCAGCAGCGACGTGATTTTGAACGGTGACCCTAGCCTCGGCCTCGACGGCCTCAAGGCCGTGATAGCGGAACGCAAGACCGCGGATGGGACGCTAAGAAGCAAGGATGCAAACTTAAATGACGTCATCGGCGGGTTGACCGTCGAGCAAGCGACCGCGGGAACGTTCTCGTTGTCCGAGGGGACGAACGAAGCCAATCGCGCCAATTTCGGATTCATCCTCCAAAAGGTCGTGAGTTCTAATCAGTCGGCAATCTCCGTGACCCCGACGGCCGCAGTGGCACCCACGGTGACGCCTGTCTTCGAAACCGCCCCCATAGATGGCGACATCGTTCGCGTTACCATTAACCAGGACGATGGCAGCCAAAAGCTCGTGGATTATAAGACGAGCAGTAAGTCGCCTCTCGGCCCAAACGAGTTCGCGTCGGGAGCCGGAGCCGCGGCCAGTTTGACGACGGTGCTGAGTAAAGATTGGAAAGGCAAGACGGTGGCGGCGGCCCAGAGCGGAACCCCTCCGGGAATCTCCCTCGCCTTCGCCGGCGGGACAGCGGCAAGCGACTCTATCGCGGTCTCCGCCGCGACTCCCCCGGCAGCTGGCGATACCGTTACGGTGACCCTCGGCCTGCGCGACGGCACCTCCACGACGATCACTCTGACCGCCAAGGCATCGGACCCTCTGGGCGTCAACGAGTTCCGGATCAACACAGATCCGGCTCTCACGGCGGCACAGCAAAGCCAAGAGACCGCCAAGTCCCTTCAAAGCAAGCTCGCGGCTGCCCTCGACAAGAGCGCCACGACGACGCTCGCCGCGTCGTCCTCCGTGCTGGCGTCACAGGATTTCTTCGCGGGCTCGAAGCAGGCAGCCTTCGCGCCGCGCCGTTGGGACGAGGACAATGGCGGCTTCGTCTCCCAGCCGGCCGATCCCGACAATTCCGAGCTCAAGAAAACCGTGATCTGGTACACCGGCGACGACACGGCGGCCGATCCGCGCACGACCGCGACGGTCCAGGTCGATGCCAACCGCAAGGTCGGGATCGGCGCGCAGGCGAACGAGGCTCCGATCCAGAAGGTGCTCGCCGGCATCGCGGCTTTGGCCGCCGAGAGCTTCAGCGATCCCACGAACGGCACCGTCGAGAACGCCCGCTACCAGGAACTCACCGAGCGCACGCGCACGGTTCTGACCTCAAGTCGCGCCGCGGACAGCATCGAGAGCATCGCGAGCGATCTCAGCCTCGCGGCCAAGAACATGGCCGATGCCAAGACGCAGAACAGCGATACGCGGGCCGTGCTGGAGAATACCCTCGACGGGATCGACACGGTCGACACCAACGCCGTGACGGTGGCACTCCTGTCGCTCCAGACGCAGCTCCAGGCGAGCTACCAGGTCACCTCGACGCTCTCGAAGCTGTCGCTGGTCAACTACATGAACTGATGGCAGAGCCCTCCTTCGGGAAGAGGGGCGCACATGGTCATCCGGTCCGTCATCTGGCTCGCGCTGCTGACCGCACCGGTCGCCGCCGCCGAGAAGCCTGTCCCGTGGGACCCGACGTCGGGGCTCCGCCCTTGCCCGCGCCACGGCGGCGGCTTCGTGAAGGCTCCGGGGAGCGAGACCTGCATCCGGCTCTCGGGCCGGCTCTCGACGGATCTCATCGCCCGCGATCGTCGCGAGCGCATGGCGCCGATCGTGGCGCCCACCGGTCGGATCGCGATCGATACCCGCACCGAGACCGAATACGGCCCGGTGCGGACTTTCGTGCGTGTCGGCGGCGGTCGCTGAGAGGCTGCAGGCCTACAGGCTACGCGACAGGATCAGCGGCTGGCTGCCAGCCGCTCCCGGCCGCCCGTAGGGCGAGGGCGCGGTCGAGGGCATGCCGTAGACCGTCGGGACGCGCGCCCGGCTCATGTCGTCGGCGAGGGTCTTCACCAGGTTCTCGGCGACCGAGCGGGCGGTGGCGAGGACCATCTGGTTCGTCTCGACGATGCCGGCGAAGCGCTTGTGCGCGGCCTTGAGGCTCTCGATCGCGTCCGGCGCGAAGCGGGCGAGGGCAATCGCGTTAGCCTTGGCGGTCTCCAGGCCCTGCAGATAGGCGCCCATCAGGCTCGCCTTGCGCTCGCTGTCCTTCAGCCCCTCGCGCAGGCGCCCCTGGCGTACGAAGCCGCTCTCGGCGTCGAGCACGGCCTCCAGTGCCGTCATCGTCGCCAGCACCTGCGCCACGAGGGCGGCGGCACCGGTCCGGTCGGTGATGCGGAGGGTCTTGCTGTCGCTATGCTGCACGGCTGGCCTCCTGCATCCGCATCATCTCGCGGTAGACCTGGTCGCCGATGCCGACGCCGCCGCTCTTCACGATCTGGCCGGCATATTCCTTGGTGAGCATCGAGCGGTAGACGCCGCCGCCGGTGCCGTTCTCGCCCAAGGGTCCGTCGGTCCCTTGCGAGGCGGTGAGCTTGTCGAGGCTGTTCTCGAGGAACATCGTCTCGAACTCGGTGGCGGTCTTGCGGGCTTTGACCGCCTTCGGGTCGGCTGCCTCGGCGAGGCTCTTGGTATCGGCGAGACTCTTGGTCCTGCCGTTGCCGCTGAGGCCGGCGGCGATGTCGCCGACGATGGATTTCCCGACGCCGATGGCGGCGGAGACCGCGAAAGGAGCGAGCATCATGGCGGTTACCTCGATGTGAGAGGGAAGGAGAGGGACTGCATCGGCTCACATCACCTCGATATCGGCCTGGAGCGCGCCGGCGGCCTTGATGGCCTGGAGGATCGAGATGAGGTCGCGCGGGCCGACGCCGAGGGCGTTGAGCCCATCGACGAGCTCGCGGAGGGTCACGCCTTCCTTGACCAGCGCCAGCTTGTTGCCGTCGCCTGTATCGACCCTGACGCCGGTACGCGGAACCACCACGGTCTGGCCCTGGCTGAGCGGGGCGGGCTGGCTCACCTGCGGCTGCTCGGTGATGGTGACGGTGAGGTTGCCCTGCGCGATCGCGACGGTGGAGACGCGCACGTCGCGTCCCATCACGATGATGCCGGAGCGCTCGTCCACCACCACCCGGGCGGTCTGGTCGGGCTCGACCTTCAGCTGTTCGATCTCGGTGACGAGGCGGATCATGTTGCCGTTGTAGCGGGCCGGGATCTGCAGGGTGACCGTTGCCGGATCGGTGGGCTCGGCGGTGTCGGCGCCCATGAAGTCGTTGATCGCGGCGGCGATCCGCTTCGAGGTGGTGAAGTCGGGATTGCGCAGGGAAAGGCGCAGAGAGCGCATGTCGTTCATCTTGAACGCCATCTCGCGCTCGATCATCGCCCCGTTGGGCACTCGCCCGTTGGTGGGCACGCCGCGGGTGATCTTGGCGGCATCGCCCTCGGCCGAGAATCCGGCGATGGCCACCGAGCCCTGCGCCAGAGCGTAGACCTCGCCGTCGGCGCCCAGCAGCGGCGTCACCAGCAGCGTACCGCCCTGGAGCGACTTGGCGTCGCCAAGGGAGGACACGGTGATGTCGATGCGGTTCCCTTGGGTGCCGAAGGGAGGCAGGCTCGCGGTCACCATCACGGCGGCGAGATTCTGAGTGCGCATGGTGGCGCCGCGGGTGTTGACGCCGAGGCGCTCCAGCATCGCCTGCAGCGATTGCCTGGTGAAGGGGATGTTGTTGAGGGTGTCGCCGGTGCCGTTGAGACCGACGACGATGCCGTAGCCGACCAGCTGATTCTGGCGCACGCCCTCGATCGAGGCGAGGTCCTTCACCCGAGACAGGGCGGACGCGCCGCCCATGAATCCCATGAGGAGGGCTGCCATCATCGCCGGCACGGCGAAGAATCGGCGGAGGGGGGATCGATCGGGGCGGATCGCGAGGGACATGGAGCCTGATGGGCGAGAGCGGATCGCCTTTCGATCAGCCAGGATCATGCCAGATGGCCGCGTTCAGCAAGTTACTGAAATAGAATGATTTTTAATGAGAGGCGGCGCTGCTGGCCCGATAGATGACCCCGCCGTTCCTGCCGACCCGGCAGAAGCTGCCGGGTCGTTTACGTCCGATTAACCATGTCGGCCCGATGGTACTGGCGGAGGGGCGAGCGCCCCACAGGATCGGCGGTTCCCATGCGTGTCGACACCCGTTTCGTCGCCCAGGCCGCGGGCCCCGCCG
>FSSH01000495.1_pt1 | contig 64849 bp, 48 predicted proteins | sample 1166101 | NCBI WGS metagenome assembly FSSH01 (sample SAMEA32972668, study PRJEB13176) | freshwater metagenome | biome: Drinking water system; feature: Biomass in drinking water that filtered by 0.45 um membrane; material: drinking water | place: USA | collected 2012-12-20 | depth 0 m | reverse complement strand
GTATTTTGTCTTTGCAAGGCGAAAAGAACTGGCGGGATAATTTTTTTTTCAATTAAATTTTTTTTTTAAAAAAAAAAAAAAAACAAGCAACAAAACAATGTCGATTCCTGTCATCTGTTTTCTCCTTCTCCTGATTGGTCACGCTCATGCGTCCACCTACGGCTTCAACTGCGCGATCGACGGCACGCTGTCTGTTGCTGGCAAGCAGGTTCTCCCTCTCACTGCCGGGACGGGCATCGCGCTGACCAACAACGGCACCTACATCGTGGTGGACGCGACGGCGAGCGCCTCCTCCGCCACGACGAATCTGACGAGCACCGGTGGCACTTCTCTCGTGTCGAGCGGGGTCGGTCCCGGCCTGTCCATCCTCGGCCTGACCGCCGGCAGCGGCATCAAGTTGTTCGCGAGCGCCACCGACGTGACGATCAACAGCACGGTCAACTTGACCAGCACTGGAGGAACGACGTCCCTCGTCTCGAGCGGGGTCAGCCCCAACTTGTCCATCCTCGGCCTGACCGCGGGCAGCGGCATCAAGCTCTTCTCGAGCGCGACGGACGTGACGATCAGCAGCAACGTGAACCTGACCAGCGCGGGAGGCACCTCTCTCGTGTCCAACGGCACGGGTCCCGCTCTGGCGGTGCTGGGTCTCTCGCAGGGGAGCGGCATCGTACTGACGCCATCCGCCACCGCGGTGACCGTCTCCGCGAGCGCCACTCCGTTCTACGTGAAGGCCAACGTCGCGCTAACCGCGAGCGTGACGACTGTCCTCTTCGCGCTGACGCCGAGCGTGAGCACCAACTACGGCATCGACCTCATTTTGTACCCCAACTTGCCCTTGTCGGGCACGCTGACCGCCAGCATTCTCGCGGAAGGCACGGGATCGAGCCAGGCGGGCACCATCGGATGCGGCTTCTTCAGTCGTCTCGGATCGGGCGGTTCCAGCATAACCGCGGGAACGCTCGCCACGACGAACTTCAATATCAACGCCGCGCAATCGCTGGCGGCCACGCCGACGAACAACGGCGCGGGAGTTCTGATGATCAACTGCTATCTGACGACGAGCGCCAACGCGTTCACCACGCTGAAGCTCCAGGTCCAGTCCACCACCGCAGCGACGGTTTACACGGGTTCCACCGCGACGATTACCGCTAGTCCCCAGACCAACTAAAGATGTGCGTTTCGCATTTTTTATTTGCAAGAAACTCTTTTTTTTTAAATCGAACGAAACAAAAATGATGGGCAAGCAAAGGTCGAAGACGGTGTCGTTCACGGACTCCGTGGTGTTGTTCGCCATGGGCGCAGCGATGCTCGCCACTGGCATCATTCTCGTCGCTCTCCACGCGGGCGGCGTGTTCAAGGGTGCACGAGGCCCTGTCGGAGAAGCGGGTCCCGCCGGTGCGAGCTGGTCGAGCGCGAACACGACCTTCGAGGCCTTCTCGATCGCGCTCAACTCCAACTTCACCGTTCCGGTGGCCCAGACGTACTACGACCTGGTGGACTGGACGGACGCGGTCGACGTGATCACCTACCCCGATGTGTGGCCTGGAGCGCTCTACCAGAACCTGTCCACGAGCACTCTCAACTTGACGTCCGGTGTATTCGTCCCGGGTACATCGGGAATCTACAAGTTCTATTATCCCACAAGCGGGTTCGGCTACACCGACGACGTGAATCTCGTCCTCACCATCAACGGCTACGGCGTCAGCTATCCCGAATACCACACGGAGCCGCTGTATCTGCGCGCAGGCGACGAAGTCAGCATTCGCGTCTCGTCTCCCAACCAACCCACCGTGGTCTTCCCTGGATTCGATCCCTCTGGATTGCCTCCTACAGGCCGTCTGTACAACATCGTGTGGGCCATGACCAAACTCTCGTGAGTTGCTGCGATCGCGTTATTTTTTTTTCAAAAAAAATAAAAAAAAACAAAAAAAANNAAAAAAAAAAGAATGGAGTGGAACGACAATTACGAAGAAGAGATAGACGACATCGACGAAAAGGATTGTCGCGCCTTGTGCTACGAAATGAAGCAGCGCTTTCTTTTGAAGCGCGAGCTGGTCATCACCAACGTACCGACGGCACGCGTGGCGAGCGCACCGTGGCTCGCTGATCCGGACATACGTCCCGTGTTGCAGCGCTTTGCGATTGATTTCGACGACGGCCAGGACACGGAAATCGTGAAGATGGTGGGAAAGCGCAAAGTGCGCAAAGTCGCCATCTGCGGCACGCTCTCAAGGTATCGCCACTGGATCACGCTCATCGAATCTCTTTCGTCCATGGAAGTCGAAGATCTGACGCTGATCGCATTCGACAGATTGACGCTGATGACCTTTGCCGAACTTGTGGTAAGCCTCGATCACCTGCAGGCGCTGACCATCAAGCGATGCGAACTCACGATGAACGACGCCTTAGGCGTGGTGGTCGAGCGTGTTTCTCCCATTACGCGATTGGTGATCGATCTGTGCCACACCGATACCAGGAATTGGTCGGCCTTTCCTGCTGCAGCCTTCATTTTGTGTCCCAACGTCGTCGATCTCGAGGTCATCCTCCCAGCTGGCGACATCGTTCCTTGGGGACCCCTGCTCGTCAACGCTCCGTTCTTTTTCAAACTCAAGACATTACGCATCGTGTCGAACGGCGCCTGCACCCAATACGACGTGCTGCAGTTCAGGGAGTTCGTCCTACAGCAAGACAACGGTTCTTCGATACAGGAGCTGTTTTTGCACTTTGGTCGATCCGAACTCCAATGCGTCTTGGACGTGATCAAAACGGCACATCGACACAAGACAATAAGAAAGTTCGACGTTTTTGCAGCTGGCGTACACAAGAGAGCCACTCTCGACTGCGATCCGTGCGGACCCAACTTTGCGTGCCAGTCGGTGCGCATCTCCATCCGGGGAAAGATACCAGCAAAATCGACACCCGGCGTCGCGATGCTGTTTCTGTGGTACCTTCGGCGACCACTTAAGACGCTGGTCTGGAACGTCCACATGCCGGCGGCTTCGTTTCGCTTAAGTACGGCGGACTATGCCGCATTTTCCCAACACGCGCGACGCTTGATTTTTGCGCAATCGACACAGATTCGAGATCACCCCAACATCTTCGATTACGTGGTGGCCTGTACCAAGCTGGACTTTCTTGGTCTGGGTGTTGATTTCGAACACCTGGGACGCATGTCTCCCATCACCGCACACATCAACGGTCTTGTAATCGGAGGGTTCGGCAAGCCCACGCTGAATCGTTACAACCTGTTGGCAGCCATGACGTTTCCCGACCAACTTCAAAAACTCTCCCTGAGCCACATCGTCCCAAATGCAGAGCACGGAAAAGCGCTGGCGACTCAGCTCGCGCGCATGCCAAATGTCACCAGTCTCGATTTAGAGTTTGTCCCTCTGCCGTCCACCGACAAAGAGGAGTTTGTCGATTACCTTGCTCCTCTGCAGCAACTCGAAAAACTCACGCTGACTGGGCTCCTGCCAGCGGAATACCGTGTGGCCTTCTTCAACGCTGTGGCGCAGCTGCCGCGAATTGCATGGTTCGACTTCTACGACATCATGGGGCAAACGCCGAGCGAACGGGACTACGACGCGATCGTCGCTATGGCCAAAAGCACGCCGCTGATCCACATCGGCCCTGGTGGCACGAGCAGACAGCTGTTCGTTCGCGCGCAACCGCATCTACTGCGCAACACACACAACGCACACCACCGATCTCTCGGTCTGCTCGACATCCTTCTCGACGACGTGTTCCCTTTCAACGATCCGGTGAGGCGCTACTACGCGGAACAGTCACTCGCATAAGACTTTTAATAAACAAGACAAGTCGAACAGACGCCAAACCGAGTCGACGGGATGCCGCGAGTTGCGGTGCAGCGCGCGCTCGAACGCAGTCACGACGAGTCGATACTCGACGGGAAACACCGGGTTCCCGAGCATGACCAGCACTCGCACCGAGGTGTTAACACTCATCGCGTCCGCCACCGCCAAAAAGGTCGCGACCCCAAACTTGTTGTGCGGCACGACCACCTCTCTGACGCTGCTGCACTTGGCGATCCACGCCGCCAGCCGCAACCCAGTCGTGTCCGTCGCGTAGCTGTAACCGAAGCGCACAAAGACCACCGCGTTGGGTCGTCGATCGAGGACATCGAACACCTTTGCGAAATCGTCATCTGTGAGCGGCGAGGCGCGGTGGAGATCGAGTGCGAGATTGGTGTCTCCCCTTTCCAATGCGATCAGCGCGTGCTTAACGGTGAGTACAAATCGAGGACCTTCCGCCACGCACTGCTGGGCGAACGACATCAATAACTTATGCACGGCGTGTGCTCGCCCCTCCTGATAACTTATGCACGACGTGTGCCGGGCGCGACAAATTCAGTCCGCGAACGCAGCGACTTTTTTTCAAAAAAAAACATTAAGAAGAAAAAAAAACAATGACCGATGTTCGTATCATATTGCACTCTCCGATCAACGATGATCTCGAGCATTTTTTGTATCCGACACTGATCAGTGCACGCAAGTGCAAAGTGGTTTCGGTATTGGCCACCACGCAAGCAGATGTCGAGGGAGCGGCGCGCATACTTGAATATCTGGCAGACGCGGACGTCCACGAATTCGAAATCAACGAACCAGGGGAGGTCGACTTGAGCCCCTTGTTCGACTCGATGAAAAAAATGTTCATTCATAAGCTGACTGTGTTTGGCAACTGGCTGAGACTACATTGCGTGTATCCGCTCTTGTCCCTCGAAGTCGAAAAATTATCCATCGCCGCCTTTGGGGTGTTTTTGCCCGAGGTCAGTCCGCCTTGCGTGTGCAACGCGAAGGACATTCGCTTCAACTTGGACATCAAAGAGGATCCCGTTCGACAGGGACGTGCTTACGCCGAAGTTCTAGCCCACGCACACAACGTGGAGCAGCTGCGCTTCGAGAACGACATCAGGGGAGTCGCGGTGTCGGTGCTTTGCATGCATGCATTCGCACACGAGACCCTCAAAGTGCTGCTCATCGACTCGAAGGTCGAAATCGACGAGCGGTATTGCGACATTGTTCAGCAAATTGCCGCAAAGTACCAACGACTGGCAGCGTTCAAGTTGCGCTGCTACAGCAGTCCCGCGCAATACGTATACGACATCATTCGCGCCGTCGCCGAGCTTCCTCGTCTTCAATACCTACACGTGAACGTCACGCAGTTTAACGACATCGACACCAGCTTAGTCGCGGCGCCGATCGCGACAACCGCTCCGCTTCGCAAGGTCTTCCTCTATCTCACGTATTATTCAGTTCTGAGAATCCCATTGTTCAACTGGCTGGCCTCGCTTCCATATCTCGATCATCTCGATTACGAAACCGAGTACGCGCGACATGTGGAGGGACCCGTGCCAGAAGTCGTGTTCCCAGAATTGAAGTTTCTGCGCCTTCTATCGCCAGTCGCGCTGTGCGGCCTGCCTTATCATGCAGAACGGCTTTTCTCGTCCTCCGTTCTGACCGAGTTGTATTTGAACGGGGGATGGGAAGACCACTTGGAGGTACCCCAGATCTCTGCACCCATACACACGCTCAATTGCGGCCGCACGCGCGGCATGCCTCTTCATCAAATCACGCGCGTGTTAAAGGCCCTAACGCAGCCTGCGTGTCTTAAGCAAGTCTCGCTCATAGGAACCTGGTTCCGCAATATCGAAACAACGACCGATTTTTGTACCACGCTTGCGCGATTCACCGACCTCGTTCTTTTCGAAATGGACAACTGCCACGGAGATCCCACGTTTCCTGTTTTTACTCCATTCGCCGCTGTCCTGTCGACTCTGCCCCATCTCGAAACTGTAGTGATCAAGTGTTATGGCGAACACGAAGACGCCACGCAGGCCGTGATCAACTTGCTCACGCGACTGCCGTTCTTGTCAAAGCTGCACACACCATCGGCCGCTTATCGCGAGTTGGAGTTCACTAACGCATATTTGCACGCGCTCGAGCAGCACGCTTGTCTATCGGACTTTGCGATGACCGGCATCGGTCCGATTCAAAGTGCGAAACACATTACTGAACGAAACGCACATAACAACTCTCACAAGTACACCCCACTCACCGCCACTTTACTCCACAGTCTCGACGAGTTTTCTCGCGTCGCCAGCCGCCGAATAAAATAAAAAAAGATGGAAAATACCCTGAGCACGACGCTGCTCCCGCACCAGCACGCCTGCGTGGAACGAATTCTGTCCGTCTACCGAGAGGACCAGGGACGCGGAGGCGTCGTCGTCTCGCTGCTGTGGGGAGCGGGCAAGACCCTCACCTCGATCGAAGCGGCGCGCGCCATTCGCAACCAGCGGCGCCCCACCGAGCGGCTGCCGATCTTGGTCCTCACCGACGTCTCGACCGTGGAGGACTGGAGCAAAAACGCCCAGGAGCACTACACGCCGCCACTGGCGTTCAAGTTCGTCAGCGGCAAGGCGCGCGTCGACACTTCCGCTGCCGTGATGAACTGGCACGTGCTGTCGCGCCAGGACATCGTCATCACCAACGTCGAGATCCTCGTGGGCTTCTGCGCCACCGCCCACGCTCGTCGCCGGCAGCTCATCGAGCGCGCACTCGCCGACGACCGGGTCTCTCTCGAGCGCAAGAACGCCTTGCGTCAGTTCCTCGCCTCGGGCGCGGAGAGCCTGTCCACTCCCATCCCCGACGCGGAGGTCGCCGCGGGCGAGACCTGCACGCCGACCACGGACGCGCGATACGCGTTGTTCTACACGCACTGGCCCGTGATCGTCATCGACGAGGCGCACAAGGTGCGCAACTCGGAGAGCGGCTGGTTCTCCGTGCTGTCGCAGCTGCGCAACGACTTCCGCATCTCGCTGACGGCCACGCCGTTCAACAACAGCATCCAGGACGTGGTGTCCGTGCTCGCAGCCACCAACGTGCCGCCGCCCTCGCGTCGACTCGCACGTCACTACAAAACCGCCATCGAGGAGTGGGCCGAGGTCACGGAAAACGTGCCCCAGTTCTGCGCGGACTTCGCCGCGGCCCGAGATCGGTACATCATCCAGGGCGACCAAGGCACCACCGTCGACCGAGCGCACTACCGCCCCGTGGACATCATCCTGCGCGTGCCCTTCGACACCGAAGAGGAGCGGAGGCACTACGCGATGCTCAGGGCGCGCGAGGACAAGAACATGCTCGGCCTCACGGTGCGGCTCAAGCAGACGTGCTCCGGCATCTACGAGCACGACTCGGCGGAGGGCGAGTGGCCGAGCATGGAGGCGATACTGCCCACCAAGATCCGCGCGGTGCTCTGCTATCTCGAGGTGACGGCCGCCCGCTGCGAGAAGGTCAACATCATGTGCGAGTATCGCACCTCGCTGGAGCAGCTGCAGGTGCGAATCAAGGCGCACTTTGGCGCGCGCATGGGCGTCTACACCGTGGACGGGTCGACGTCGGCGAAGGACCGGCAGCGAACGCGCCTGCTGTACGAGCGCCACCGCGGAGCCGCCGTGCTCATCGTCACCAGCGTCTTCAACCAAGGAGTGAACCTGCACTGCGCCAACCACACCATCCTCTTCAGCACCCAGTGGAACCCCGTCGTGACGGACCAGAGTCGCAGCCGCTGCGAGCGCCCCGCGCAGACCCGCTCCGTGTTCAGCGTCCAGATCGTCATCGCCGACACCATCGAGGACCAGATCTGGACCGTGGCCGCGGCCAAGCGCAAGACGAACCGCGAGGTGATGAGCGGCATGATCACCCCCGAGCTGCTCCAGCGCGTCGACGACCAAAACGAAGAGTGCGTCAGCATCGAAGAGCAGCTGCGTCGCATCGTCCCCTCCGCGACCGAGTCCGTCATGCGCGAGGCGTGCACCCACTTTATCGACTCCATCGACACCCTCTCCGCCTCAGTCCCCTCCACGTCCCTGATCACCGCCATCGCCACCGGCGCGCGCGCGTCGCTCAAGCGCATGGAGCACGTCGGCGTCGTGGTCGACGGCCGCGTCGTTCTCCGGAGGATACAATAAACGCTACTTTATCAGCAATCGGGCGCAGATGCCCAGGTAGTTCGAGGTCTCCTTGGCGGTCTTCTGCAGGCGCTGGGCGTAGGCGCGCAGCGGAGCGGACCTGATCATCTTGGCGGCGTCATCTGCGAAAGTGAACACCGCGCACTCGATCACGGCCAGCCAGGGCTCCGAGTACTGCTGGCTGGCGCCGAGCAGCGTGCGCGCGATGCTCAGGATGTTGTCAGCGATCTCCATCACGTCCGCGGCCCGCATGCGGCGATCGATCTTGAGCAGCTCGGAGGTGTGTGCGCCGCGCGAGTGCTGTATCACGTCCCAGACGACGCGGCGAGCGTGCTCCTCGGGCCTGTTCACGTCGAGGCAGGAGATGCACTGACAGGCGGTACCGAGCAGCTTGCGCAGCACCGGCTTTCGCACCTGCATCGGGGCGCAGGAGACGCCCGTGTACGAGACGGTGATCTCCTCCTGGGGCGCGATGTTGCGGATGGCGGTCAGGAGCAGAAAGTGCCGGCACTCGCTGACCATCATCACGCAGTTGGGAAAGCAGGAGTGGTTGACGAAGGTGCTCCAGCTGCCCTGGTAGCCGCCGGTGAGCGCCATGATCTGGCCGCTGTGCATCGAGAAGGTGGCGCCGCCTCCCTTGTCCAGGTCGCCGTACATGACCTGCACGTAGTTCTCCATCAGGCCAAAGTGGGAAAAGTCCTTCGTCTCGTTCGCGCGGCGCACCGCCTCGGAGGTGAACTGCACGCAGTCCTCCATCACTCGGTCGCCGGGCACAAAGTGGCGACGAGCGAACATCCCCACCCCCTTGGCCGGTATGCCGGTGTGTCTGAAGCGCACCGACTGCATGGACAGCCGCTCGAAGCGTCGGTACGCCCACAGGCGCGGTGAGTGCAGCACGCACTCGTGCTCGTGCCGCTCGTAGTCGACGAGCAGACAGGTGCGGGTGCAGTAAGCCACGCAGTAGCAGCGAATGCAGACGATCTTGGCCGGTTCTTCGCAGCACACGCATGCGGCGGGGTAGCCGGCGGTGGTCGGGTCCAGCACCGCGAGATTGATGTGTCTGGCGAACTCGAACGATTGCGACTTGACGCAGAGAGCTGTGCACTCCATCGTGTTGTGTGGCCCTGTTTTTTGCGATGTTTAAGAATGCGCGCGCAGAAAAAATGGAAAAGAAAAAAAAATAATGCACCCTGCCGCGGTCACGCTGATTGGCATTCTGATTGTGGGCGGCGCGTTGCTGACCATCCTCATCAGCAGCAACGACGGGAACACGACGTGCAGCGCGCCCCCGACCGTGTCGCGCTTCCGCGGAGTCGGCATCGGGGCGGGTGCCATCTACACGCGACTGCTCGCGCGCGCCACCGACCTGGACCCGCCCCAGACCACGCCGAACCCTGACTTGGTGGCCTGGCTGTTCGCGCAGCCGCCGCCCACCAGCGTCAGCATGCCGCGCATCACCAACCTGCTGTGGGCGTGGCTGCAGTTCGTCGGCAACGACGTGAGCTACCCCAGGCCCGCGGGAGACGCGGGCACCATCTACGGAGGCGACACCGCGCCGACGCTGGAGCGCGACGCCTACGTCCTGGACAGCCACGGCAACCGCCAGCAGATCAACTACGCCTCGCCCTACATCGACCTGTCGCAGATCTACGGCAACGACCTGGCCGCCTACACCTCCATCCGCCGCAACGACGGCAGCGGCAAGCTGAAGACGGTGCTGTCTCCCGACGCGTTCGTGGGCGACGACGAGATGCCCGTGTACAACAGCACGCTGCAGACCTTCATCCACCTCGACCCGCGCTACAACGACAACCCGCTGCTCATGGCGCTATACGTGCTGTTCGTGCGCGAACACAACTACTGGGCGGAGACGCTGGCGGCGGAGCGCCCCCATCTCAACGAGCACGAGCTGTTCAACATCGCGCGCCACATCACCATCGCCGAGGCGCAGTCGATCACCTACAACGACTTCATGGAGCTGCTGGTCGGCGGCGACTCGGGGCTGTTCGGCGGCGCCTGCTTCACCGACCCGTCCTTCCGCGCGGACGGCACCATCGCGGAGGTGGTCGATGAATACCTGCACCGGACCACGGTGTACAACGAGTGGGGCGCCGCCGTGCTGCCCATCTACCAGACACTGATGCCCGACCTGCTCGAGGTGCGCGAGGACGAGAACCTGACCGTGGCCGACGTGCTGCCGCTGGTGAACGACACGCAGACCGCGGCCTACGCCTGGGAGAACGGCGTGGGCGGACTGCTGCTCGGCGGGGCCCTGCAGGAGGCAGAGCTGCGAGACAACGAGGTGGTGGACGCGCTGCTGCAGCACAACGGAGGGACCGAGAACCTGGCGTCCATCCAGATCGCGCACGGCCGCGACCACCAGCTGCCGCCCTACCAGGCCTTCTACAACATGTTCTTCGGCCACCACGGCGCGGCATGCGACCGGTTCGCCTACAACAACGACATCTGCCCCGACGTGGAGGCGGTCTACGGAGTCGACGCCAACGTGGACATGATGGCCGGGCTCTTCGTGGAGAAGCAGAGCACGAAGAGGATCCTGGGTCCCGTGGCCGCGGAGGTGTTCCTCAAGCAGCTCGAGCTGATCCAGCGCAACGACTACTACTTTTACACCTGGGACGACGTGGTGGCGCCCTACCGCGTGGCCATCCACGCCACAACATTGAGAGATATTATTGCGCGCAACACGAATGTCGCTCGTGTAGATCTGCCCAGGAATGTATTCAAGTTTGTGTAAAGAAAGCAAAATATTTTTTTCTTTCGACGCGTTGCCCTACCTGGCGGTTGTTATCTTCGGTGCCCTGCTCATCTTCGGCCAGATCGCATGGCTCTTGAGTGTCTTGTCCACGAAGTGATCTTCGTCGTCACCAACGTGCCGCCGGGCAGCCGCAACGAGATCGGCCTGGTGGTCATCAACTCCCGCGGCGAGGTGCTGGCCTGCGGCCGCGAAGAGCTCGAGGGCGTCGAGCGGTTCCTCGAGCCGTGGCTCCTCCGTCCCTGCGCGCGCGTCCACTTTGACTGCACCCTGCTGTCGCCCCGCACCATGTGCGTGCTCGGCAGGCACCTCCACTCGCGGGGATACTACGACGTGGCGTACAACGCCATCGCGTACACGTACCTGACCCCGGAGGCCCTGCACGAGAGCGCCCGCGGCGACATCTACAACGTGGCGCGCTGCTTCGGCGCGCACCTCATCGAGACCACGGACGGTCTGCCCGCGCTGCAGCGCCGCGTCGAGGTCTATCTCGTCTGCGCGCACGTCGACGGCTGCGGCGTCTCCGTCGCGGCGGGCACCGTGGAGTCCGGCGTGCAGCTGGCGGTGAACGTCCACTACATATCCGACATCTGCGAGGCGCTGCTGCCCTGGTTCACCAAGCAGACGCACTACGAGATCGTCTTTGTCCGCAACTACTCCACGGATTACTCCTGGACCGTCGTCAACAGGGCCCTCGCGCGGCACTCCTACACGTTACGCGGCAAGCGCAGCGAAAAGATGGTTGATACCGGTAAGCGACTTGGACGCTTTTTCGCGAAAGACATCGACGAGCCAGGTTTCGTTTTCGCACGTTGCGTCCTCGAAACATTTTTTGTCCAAATGCGCTGCGCGAAATAATTAAAAAAAAACAAAAAAATCGCGAGTTGAAGATGGCGACAACGACTAAAAACACTGAATGGACCTGGATGGACAAGGTCGATCTGGGATGGCGCGTGTTCTATACAGCGGCGCTGGTTGGCGCGTGCGCATTTGTGTATTTGGACCGCAAAGGCAGTCCTCTTGTGTGCAGCCCCGAAGACTTGCGTCTGCGAGAGCTGACACGCCAAGCGACCCAACTCGCCCACGAGAGAATGGCCGCGATGATGGAAGACACCGATTTTATCCATCTCGTCGATCGACTGCGCTACTGGGAGCGTAAAGCGCTGCCCGAGGGCATGATCCAAACTATCGTTCAGGAACTGTCTGGCGCTGCCACCCAATAAACGTTCATTCATGAGCCAAATGGAATCCGTCGATGCATAATAAACCATCCGTTTGCCACGTGAATCATCGACAAAATGATAAACGCTTACGGGTTTTCTCTATCAGATTGCGTTCTATTGTTTATCTTGCTTTTGCTCCCCAAGTACGTCGTCTGGATCGCATTGTTGGTCTTGGTCATCATCTTCGCGGTGGCGGGGGTTGCTTGGCTGATTCGCGTCTGTTACTATGACCCGCGCAAGGGTCCAGAGGAGAAAGAGCACCACCGCATGCGCCGTCGCGCGACGAAGCTCGCTCGCGAGCGATACTCACTGTTCATCAACACGAAGATGAAGCGGGTGCTCGATGTAGTCAAGTTCTGTGTCTCGGACGTCGTTCCTACTGATTTCGTTGATGCGGCTCTGCGCGACCTCGAAGCCGCTGATCGCGCCAACGAGGCTACTCCATCTATTCTAGTATAAAGTCGCGCACAAGAGGGATTGCGATCGCCGGTCCCTTTAAGCGGCTCGGTTTTTTTTTCTGCCAAACATCGACGAGCCAGTTTCGTTTTTTCGCGAGTTGAGTGAAGATACTACCAGATCGAAATCAATACCACAGAATTCTCAAATCGCTCGACGCGGATATGTTGCCTGTGACAGATGACTGTGGGATTCGACGGCGAGCGGGAGAGCCGCAGCTGAAACTCCTCAGCATGAGATCAGCTCTTCGCGACCGCGCCAACACACAGTTCGCCGCCCGGTTGAAGGTTCTTTCAATAATATTATCCCTGCCATCAAGCAAGCACGAGCCTTCGGCTCCAATGGACCCATACAGCCGCGAATCTTCTTTTCGAGCACTTGACGCGACCATACGCGAGTTCCAGTCCACTTCCCCATCTTTTGAAAAATGGGCCTTGGCTGTGCGGATGTACACTTTTTTGCTCGTGTGCACTGCGCAAAATAATTAAAAACACACAAGATGATGACCGAAGCAAAGTGGACACTCACGCATAGGCGGTGGGGTTGCCTCCCTCTCTTGAAATCAAATAAAATTACCCTTTTGCCACGTGGAACGTTTTTTTAATCAGCAGCAAACCATGCAGACCACCGACGTCCTGCACCTGGTACTTTGGAGCAGCGTGATCGTTCTGTACTTCCTGCCCTACGGCACTTCATTCGCGTACATGCTGCCGCTGGGGGCCACGGGAGCAATATGCTCGGTTGTGCTCATCATGTTCGAGTGTGTCGTCCCCCGCAAAGACCCAGCGACGAAGCCGCAACGCGACGTCAAGAAGCGCGCGAGGCGTCTCGCAAGTCAGCGCTACATGCACTTTGTTCAGGAAAACCAAAAAGAAATGCTCGATCTGGTCAGATACTACGTCAGCGACATCGTCCCTGAAGAGTACCTCGACGCCGCCGTCCACGACATCAGCACGGCCGATCACGCCAACGGGGAAACTACGAACACTACTCAATAAAATCACATTGTCTTTACTTTTCTTCTCTTGCCCCTCTGCCGCGCGGTGCAGTCCTCCACGATGCTCTTCTTCGCCGCGGTGAGCACGTAGATGACACGGTCGACGAAGCCGAAGGGGTTGTCGTCGAGAGACGCCTGCGGGGCACCGCCCAGGTCCTCGCCGATGAGGTCCTTGTGGTGGGAGGGCAGGTCCGCGTAGTGCTTGTTCATGAACATGGCGACGCTGCGCAAGCGGTAGAGCTCGATGTAGGCCAGCACCTCCAGACAGAGACAGGTGGCGTTGACGAGCAGGCCCAGCGCCGCCCACAGCGAGAAGGTGTAGGTGGCCACGCCGACGCGCAGCGCCACGGCGACGAACTGCGAAACGCCGGAAAACATGAAAATCCACAGCAGCACCAAAATACTGAGCAGGTGCTGGCGCGCAAAGAAAAAATAATATCGCACGGCCAGCGTCGGCAGCAGCAAGAAGTTCAGGTTGAGCGCCCATGTCAGCAGAGTGGACTCCCAGTGACTCTCAATCACGCGCTGAAGCTGTGCGACGTGCGATGGGTGGTCTGGCCCGTGGTGGTGCACCGGGTCGGAGTCGTTGTAGAAGTGTCCAAGCAAATAGCCGTCGTCGTCTTGCGCTCCAAGCAGCTCGTCCACCGTACTCACCCATTCGTGTCGCAGCATCCACTCGTAGTCCGGAAAGGCCCACATGTCTCCTTCCCACGGGTCGTGAAACTGCACCAGCGTCACATAGAACATTATCGCCAGCAGCGGCCACAGAAGATAGGTATGCTCGTACACCGCCTCCTTGATCCCCACCACGCTGCCGTAGGCCGCCTCCATCGCGTGCGCTAACTTCTTGTACGTCTGCCCCACATCGTGTTCAGATTCCTGCATGGCTGGCGCGCTCTTACTCGTTTCCCCGTCTGCCCGCTCCCTTACGCCAACCGTATCGATCCCGTGCGCGTCTCCTCGATGCTCTCGTATCTGACGCCGCGCGATCAGGACTTCACGTGGTTCTTGCAGGCGGTCGTTGTGCTGTCCGACTACTATCCCGCGTTGAAAGAGCGCGGGTTCTTAAACGAAGACATTTACGCCACCATCGCTGCGGACGCCCGCCTCGTGCGCAACGAGGAGATCATGCGGCAGTTCGAGTGCCTCACCGTCGAGCACTTTCGGCTCGCCTTCGCGCTGTGCCAGCACCTCTACGTGCGCGCCACGGACCCGTACGCGGAGAAGCACCGCGGCGGCGCCAAGTCGCTCGTCCGGCGCGGCATCTGCGTGCTCTACCACTACCTCTACTACCACGTGGCGGGCGGCGGCGAGATGGGCATCATCAAGCAGATCGACCATCTCCGGGACGTCCGAGTCGTCCCCCTCAACCCCGAGAACGCCAACCACGCCTGGTGTCTGGAGTACTTTCGGCAGGAGCACGGCGAGTGGGCGCAGGCGCCCAAGTACATCATCATGGTGCCGTGGCGCCAGTTCCTGTCTGGCGTGGCCCGCAAGCGCCAGGCGTGCCCGCTCGAGAGCGGCTTCGCCTGCGTGGTCTACACCCAGGTGGGCCACTGGGTGGCGGAGCGGTGGAAGTGCACGGTCAGGGCATGGCGCGACCACGACCACCCCATCATCGACCCGTGGTACGCGCACCAGTACGCGATCCACAAGCCCACGATCGACGCCGCGCGCAACGAGATGGGGCGTCACTCGGGCGCCTTCTCCATCTGGAAGACCAACTTTCACAAGGAGCACTTTTATAATCCGGCGCGCGTGAAGATGCTGAACGGCCACTTCTACGACCACGCGGCGACGAGCCGGCCCGGCTTCGACCCGGACGCGGTGCTCTATCCCCTCTACACCAGACTGTTCGCGATGGGCCGGACCATCGAGTCGCGGGCCGCCCACGACCGCCAGCAGCAGAGCACCGCGCGCGGCGAGCTGGACTTCCACAACGAGGCGGAGACCGGGGACTTTCTGGTGGACTACGGCCCGATCATGCCGCCGTGCATCGAGGTGATGTTCTCGACCGCGACGAGCACCCACACGCACTTCAAGTACGAGGACCGCATGATCTTCTTCTCGTGGACGTTCAAGGTGGGCATCCCGCTGGCCAGCGTCGAGGCCATGTGGACCAACATGTGCAAGAACGACAAGAAGGTGGACGCGCGCGCTGCCGCCGCCCTGCTCGCGGTGCCGGGCGGCCTGTATCGCAAGTACACGCTCGACAAGGAGCGGGGCGAGAACTACAACTTCAGGGGCTGCGCGAAGATGAGCGCCCACTGCGTGTTCGCGGACATCGAGAGCGTGGTCGAGCGCGCCCAGCAGTGCATCGAGTGTGTGTGCACCGACCACAGCCGGCGTCTCCCCGCGCCGGAGAAGTGGAGCCCCATGCTCGCCACCATCATCAAGCACCGCCAGCTCTCAAACGCTGATCTCAATTGACATCTCTCGCGACGCACACCACGAGCGCAGATACTGCTTCTTGCATCTGGCGTAGTAGGCCAGCGCCGACACGACCACCAGGATGATGACGATGCTGTACAACATCGATCCGAACATCAGGTTCCAATACCAATCCAGCACCTCCAAGAAAGTTGACATTTTTTTTCTGACACCCGGAACTTTTTTTTTCAGCTCGCCGCCATTTATCACCAACATCTTCCGCTACCGATACCGGCGTCGTCGCTTTTGCACACGTGAGGCAGCGAGTTGAGATCGTGCAGCGCGCGCGTGTATAGCGTCGAGTTGCCGATCGACCCCAGCTGCTGGTCGAAGAATCGTCCTTGTGCCTCGCCGTAGATGATCCGGTCCTTGTCCGTGTACTCGACGGCGAGGCCGCGCACCTCGACCGACGCCCTTCGCTGGTGCACCTTGCGCATGTTGTAGTTGACCACAGCGTCGTAGTTGTTGAGGAACCCCACCGCGAGCAGGTAGCTCAGCGTCTCGTGATAGAACCCCGTGAGACCGACGTAGGTCGCCCGCGAGCGCACCACCTCGATCGCGTCTTCGCCCAGATACCGGGCCACGGTGTTGGCGTTGAGGGCCATGAACTCTTCGGCCTCGTAGTTGGTGTCGAAGATGGTCTGCTCGTAGTAGTACTGCGAGATGAGGCGATCCACCGGCTCGCGCAGCAGCACGAACGTGGAGATGTTGTGCTCGGTGAAGGTCCTGCGCGCGATGTCGACCAGCTCCCACGACATGTGCCCCTGAAAGCACGTGTAGTTCTCGATCAGCAGCGTCCTGATCAGCGAGATGTCGTGCGCGGTACCTGGCGCGTTGGCGAGGAAGGTCCACGTCCTGTTGCAGTCCTGGGCGAAGATGTGACGGAAGGTGGTGCCTCCCGTCTTGGGGATGTGCACGAAGAAGCGCAGCGTCTCGGCGGAGGCGCATCCGACGCACAACGCCACCAGGAGCAATCGCCACATCTTTTTTTCACTTTTTTTTTCTGATGCAGAGTAAATAATTTTTTTTCTCTTGCATTAAAGTGAAAAACAAAAAAAGTAAAATCGAAAGTGAAATGGCGGTGGTGAGCGTCGCTTCGGCGGAGCAGACTCTGCGAGAGTCGCTCCAAATGCCGGAGTTGGGTACGCCGCCTCGGCTCGAAGTCGAAGACGCGCCGGACCCGGATCGAAAGCTAAGCTTGTTCGTACCTCTCGATCCCTTCCAGGCCACCCTGGTGGAATACGAGGAGGCGCCCACCTTCCTCAACACGTCGCGCACCAAGTTCATCTGCCGGCCTCCGTTCGATGGCAGGCGCCCGCCTCGCTTCACCTTCTACTTTCCCAACGACGACAGGACGCTCGCCAACCGCGAGATGTTCATCAGCGTGGTCAGCGAGAACGAGCCGTTCGAGTGCGACACCACCTCCATCTGGACGGTGCACGCCATGGAGGGACCCGGCGTCCCTCTTGCCAGCGGCCCCATGGTCCGCCAAGGCGAGCGAAGCATCACGATTCTGGACACCGTTCGCGCCACCGAAGTCAAGTTCTGCTGGCCCAGCTCTCGCATCCGTCTCGAGCGCTCCGCTCCGTTCCGCACCGGCGTCGGCGACGACGAGGTGCTGCTCGGGCAGTGTCCGTCGGGACTGCTGTCGCCCATCGGTATTCGCTACGGCCTTCCAGATTGCCTCAGTGCCCGTCTCTCGTACATGCTCCACATCCGCCGAGTCGGCTCCGACGACACACCCGCCTACGTCGTCATCGCCCAGCGACAGTACGCGATCACCAACGCCTCGGACATCAACTTCCCGAGAGTGCGCCACATCATGATCGCCAGCGACACGCTCACGGCCAGCGTCGACGGACATCCCACCCGCAGCTTCCAGGCAGAGACCCAAGAACGGACGCCCGTGGTCCGTCCCCTCTTCTCCTTGCACGAGACCATGGCGACGATCGCGGCACGCAGCACGCACATCATCACCGAGCTGGTACCGACCGGACGCGAGTGCAGCGTCGTCGCGACTCTCGCCCTTGTCCCCACCCTGGTGGGCCAGATGGCACCGATCACGTTCGAGGTGTGGCTGCCCGCCGACGCGGCCCGCTCGCTCGTGGTCCAGCCCGCGCCCGTCCAGGTGCACGTCGAGAACGGCACCCCCTTCTTCGACGACGTGACAGACACCCACTTCTGGCAGCAGTACCAGGACGAGGCGAGCGCACCCTGGACCCGCATCTCGCTGCCCAACACGAACACCAGGATCAGCGCACAGTGCATCAACGCACAAAGTCGACGCGAGTCGTACCAAGTCTCGATCAGCGTGATCAATCACTTCACCAAGCCGATGCTGCTGGCCGTGCCGGTCTACCCCGACCGCTTCGACGTGTGCGGCCAGATCGAGGCGGTGAGCGGCGCGCGACAGATTTTCGACTTTCCCTGGAAATCGAGCGCGCGCGACGCGGAATGGGCCCTCTTCGTCCTGAACAACCGTCACGAGCCCATCTCCTTCCGCGCCACCGTCCGCAGCAGCGGCGGCAAATAAAAACCCGATGGACTTTCTACACTTATCAATGTCGATACCCGTTTTTTATCGGGATAGAGCGCACGCCATGATTGGTACACGCCTTGCTGACGACATCGCTCTGGGCAAGTCCTTCGGCTCCAAGCAGGAGTTCCGCCACTGGGAAAGCGAGCTAACCGCCAAGCACAATAAAAGTGCTGCACGCTACAAGGCGCTCCTGGCCAGCGCGGAGACGGCCGGACAGCGCATCAGCGAGGCCGCGGGCCCCCACTTGCGCAACGAGACGGCGCGCAGGGCCTTCGTCGACGGCCTCCAGTACGGCTACCACGACAACACGGGGTGGAGCGAGTTGCACGGCGGCCAGGCCTCGTCGTCGAACATGAGCGAGCTGTTCGGCGCGGAGGGGCTGTCCGGACAGTACGAGGACGTCGCGGCCTGGAAGCGATCGCTGTCGAGCGACCTGGCGCGACGCGCGGGCAAGGCGGGCTACAACGCGGGGAGCAACTTGGCGAAGAGCGTCCAGAGTGTGTGCATCACGACGGAAGACCTGTCCGACTACTTTACCATCTTTTCGCTCGAGTACGGCGCCATCGGCGAGAAGTCGGCGGCCATCGGCGACATCGTGACGGATCTCCGCAAAGCCGAGCAGCAGAAGGCCACCGACGACCAAGCGTCCTCTTCGGACATCGATCAGCGAGTCCGAGACATCGTCGACCGCATCGTCTTCTTCTACAGAACACACAACACAGCGGAATACCGGGAGTTTTTGCGCGGATTCAACGCCGGCTACACGGAGGGACCGTCCTCTTCGTCCAGCAAGCGCGCGGCCTCCCCTTCCTCCTCTTCGTCGTCGGACAAGCGAGGGAGGATCGAGTCGCTGCTCGGGGACATCGAGCAGAGCTACGACGAGGACTACGGTCCGTTCGACGAGAGCGAAGCGGGTCTGCTCGGACAGAGTCTAGGAGTGACCTTCTTTCGCACTGCCGTCGCCGAGAACAAGCTGGTCGCGCTGCGGCTGCTGGCTCGCCACTACGACAGCGCGATGGCCGCCTACGCGCGCCTCCAGCGCTTTCCCATCTTCATCAAGTCAGGTAGCGCGCTGCGGCCGATCTTCGCCTCCTCGGAGATCAACCTGCTGGCTCCGGCGTCCGACGCGGAGTTCAGCGCGGTGTTCCCCGAGGCGATGAACCCCATCGACGCGCGAATGTACACCGCCTCGTTTCCCATGCCCTCGCTTCCCGGCAGCGCGGGCATCTTTGTCGAGATCTTCACCTCCGGCTACGGCGCCTCCTCGCTGCTGCAGAACGGAGAAGACGCCATCCGCGCCGCGAGGGTCGTGGCCAACAACATCCTCGGCACTCGCGTGCTCGACGTGCTGCCGGTGCAGTTCAGCGACGCGAAGCTGATCCAGGAGCGCCTGCTCACCACCGCGATCAGCCCGCTGGACTCGGACTACGCGCCGACGCCGACGCAGCGAGAGATGAACACGATCCGCGCCTACGACTTTTACGCGCAGACCTCCATCCTGCTGCTCGACCAAACGATGCGCGACACCACGACGCTGATGTTCACGCCGATGCTGATCAACACGATGGCCAACTACGTGAACCGCACCACCTCCCTGAAGCGCATCCTCGCCCTGTACCCGCCGCGTCGTCCGCTCGACGCCAGCGTGCACGCGTTTCTATCGCGCTACGTCGAGCAGATGAACGAGCGGTGGCTGGACGACCGCATCCACATCACCAAGTCGGTCATGTTCTCGCACGACATCACCCGTCTGGTCGAGGACGACGACGCTGCGGTCGTCGCGTTCTACTTGAAGAACCCCGCGCTCGAGAGCAAGGGCGCCCTGGCCGCTCGCATCACGGAGCAGTACGGGATGGGACTCGACGTGCCCACGGACATCACTCACAACGAGTACCGGGACATAGTCACCCAGATGCGGATGGGCAAGTACCTGCGCACCTCGACTCGGTCGCTGTTCTCGTGGCTCCTTGCCAACACCGAGACCTACTGGCCCGCCGACCTGTGCGCGATGCAGACCGTCATCCACGACGTGCTGATGCTGAGGCACCTGCGCGAAGAGCTGCGCCAGCGCGTGACCATGGTCGAGAGCGTGCTGTTCTTCAATCAGCCCAACCGCTTCTCGCGATGGGACCTGGCCGACCACCTGGCCGGCGTCGAGCAGTCCTCTCTCAGCGCCGCCGACAGTGTTGCGTTTACGCAGACCGCCCGGCGCTTCGTCCAGCTCCTGCAGCAGGACCCCGCGCTGGACTACTCCAGTCCCGACTCAGAGCAGACGTTCGTGTCGCCGTCCGTGCACAAGGCCACGCACAGCATCGGCGAAGACGAGGTGGTCGGGTTCGACAGCGAGGTCATCGACGACGACGAGGACACCGACGACTACACATCACACCACGCTGCGCACGACGACCTCGACGAGACCCAAGAGTACACGCCAGAGCCCAATCAACAGCTCTCCTCCATCCCCAGGGGCTTCTCTCTCACGCCCACTTCCTCGTGGGAAGCGCAGCCCTTCGACAGCCCCAGCGCCCGGCCGTCCGCGAAAGCGTCCACGAGCGACGACTCGGGTGGCTTCTCGATCGGGGCGTGCATGAAGAGCCACATCGCGGCCAAGCTGGCGGCGCGCAAGCGGGATGTGGTGCTGCGCGACATCAGTCCCGCCGACGCCTCGATCCACTACGGTCTGCGTCTGCCGGCGGAGGCGCACTACGTCGGCGCGCACTACGGCCACGCCTTCGGACCGCGTCTGGGCTGCGCCGCGTACTCCCACGGCGAACGACGCGCAGTGCTGGCAGAAAAGAACGTGTCGGGCGTCAACCCCGTGCTGCTGGGCTACATTTCGGAGCTGTACCCCGCGGCGGGCGCCGGCATCGGAGACGACATCGACGACGCGGAGACGGCGCTGGCGCCCCAGGAAGAGGAGTTGCACGACCTCGACATCGACGTGACCGTGAACTACCGCCCTCTGCTGGCGGGCCACAGCCGCGAGTCACCCCACGGCATCTTCTTCTACCTCTCGCACAGCTTCTCGCCCTCGCAGCCCGTGTTCGTGGCCGCCAGCGAGGCGATGAGCGGCAAGCGAGTGCGGCTGCGCTACAAGGCGCGCTATCCGGAGATCACGGGCCACGCCATGTTCAACGTCGACAGCTACGCGCGGCTGGTGGACGTCGACGAGGAGGCGTGCATCAACCAAGCCGGCTTTGCCACCTTCCGTCTCGCGGACCTGGCCGCGGGCGGTCTGAGCACCTTCGAGCTGCGCGTGCCCAACTCCGAGTACCAGACGCCCAAGGGCACCATGACGCTCACTGTGCACTCGGTGTCGCTGCCGATCAGGTCCGACAGCACGATCAAGTCGCAGAAGGCGCTGGTCGCCGAGTGCCAGCAGACCCAGCGCCTGATCAGAGAGTACATCGCGTCGAACCGCGCCTTCTACAAGCGCCACCCCAACGTGGTCGAGTCGGTGCAGAACATCACCGTCTTCGAGTACGCGTCGCGCAAGGGCGTCATCCCCGGCTCCCTCTTCGACTCGTTCAAGCTCGCGCCCACCGTCGAGCGCTACTACGTCCAGGCCCTCGAGTACGTGCTGCGTCGGCGACGCCCCGACGCGGACATCGGCGCCGACGAGTGGGTCGCTCTCGACAGGAAGACCAAAACGGTAATACTGATGGACGTGCTGCGGCTGTACGTCAACTATTGCACCTACATCCGCGACATCGTGGACAACAACAAGGAAGGCGTGAGATGGGACCCCAGCAACCTCGAGCTGATCGAGTCGTTCGACTACATCCGCCACCGAGACGCGGGCGACTGCGAGGACTTCACGCGGGAGATCCTGCAGGCCGTGATGGAGCTCAAGTACAACCTGAAGGACTCGCAGTCGGCGGGCATCCAAGAGCTGCGCGCCATCGCCAACGAGTTCGTCTTCGCCTCGGTGCTGTGCGGCGTCTCCCGCGAAGCCATGAGCCTCTCTGAGCTGTCCAAGGGCCGCGTCAGGCTGCACGGCCACGAGTGCGCGGTCGCCATCCCCAACTACATCTTCTTCGAGGCGCTGCGCCGCAGCGAGCCTGGCCACCCCGCCTTCGGATTGTACACAGAGGAGGAGCAGCAGGCGGGCGCCGACCAGCAGATCTTCGTGCTCGAGGGCACCGGGTGCCTCTTCCCCGAGCCGCGCACCAAGTCCGAGTTCTTCGCGCGCGTCGAGAAGGTCTTCCTCCGGGCCACCGCCGTGTCGAAGCGCGCGGAGCAGGTGGTGTTCTACCACCCCAGTCGCGATGACGGCTTCTACAAGCAGATGATCACGATCCTGACCCCGGAGCTCTTCATGCGCACCGGCCATCTCGGCTTCGAGTTCCTGGTGTGCAGCCAGACGCCGACGGGGCTCAAGCGCGGCGTACCCTTCTCGCTGCTGCTGGACATCCACGGCCACTCGGAGGTGCAGATCGTGCCCGCGCCCACGATGAGCCCGGAGGTGTTCCGCGTGGCGACGCGCATCGACGACGACGACTTCCCGCCCATCTCGCTCGAGCCGGGCGTCGTGACCAAGGAGATGAAGGAGGTGTGCGCCGCGCTCACCACGGGCAGGCCGCGCGCGGGCCAGGACTTCTTCCAGTTCCACGTCAAGTTCTCCAACATGAACAGGACCTACATGGCGGCCATCAAGCAGTTCGCCCAGCAGCAGCACCTCGAGGTGCTGTGCCTGGCCGAGTCCGTCAAAATGTCCTTCTCGACGCAGAGCCACGTGGGAGGCTACACCGTTTTGATGTTCCAGAACGCACGCGGCTGATTTTCTTCACCGTTAAATAAAAAAACAACGATTTTGCACAGCCGACGGACAAGGACCGCATGTTTCCCGCACCGCCGCTGCCCAGAGGCCGCGACTTGAACCAGGTGGACAGAGCCTCCCCGATGTACAGGTACGAGGAGTCGATGCCCTCCGTCTTCGGGCCGTTCACGCCCGCCTCGCAGAGAATCGCCCACGACATCAAGCAGCAGACGCCCAGCGTCGACATCCAGTCGCTGTTCAGCGTGATCGAGGCGCAGCAGGCGCCGCCCAGTCCGGCCGCCGCCTCGTCCCAGCCGGTCGAAGACGAAGAGGTCATCCCCGTGGGCGAGGTGATCAACGACCTCGACATGCCAGACGACCCGCCCGAGATCCAGCCGCCTCCGCGCCCGACGAAGCGCGCCAAGGGGGGCAAGGCCGGCGCGTCGAAAAGCAAGGCATCGTCGAGCGTAGTTAATAAAGTGACTACAGATTTTTAAGCGTCAGCGCAATGAAGAGTCTGTTCGTGCTGCTGTGCCTGCTGCACTCAGTGCTGGCCGTGCGCCAGTACGTCGAGATCGAACGCCGTCCGGGCTCCGCGCACGACTTCGCAGGCACGCTCGCCTTCGTGTTTGGGCTCACCGCCACCTTTTTCTCCGTCATCATCATGCTGCTCTTCGGCTGGGCCTTCTTCCGCGACTCGACCGGGCCGCAGTCGCAGTCGCAGATGAAGCCGTCCAGAGTCGCCCAGACGATCTCGAGTTCGATCCGATCAATCAAGTTTGATGCATTCTTTTAGTTGCCCTGGGAGTACATAAAGCCGCCAGAATTCATGTTCATTTTGGGTTCCTTGTGATGGTGCTCCTTGTGCTTGCGGCCGTAGCGCTCGTTCACGAGGGCGATGTCCGCCTGGGCCGCGACCGAGAGCGCCGCGCGGTTGATGCCCACCATGCTGTTAAAGTACAGCGCCCACATCATCGCGCCGGCCATGACGGCGCCCGCGATGACCATCATGATGAACGAGTAGTCGGCGATGGTCTTGGCGGGGTACTCGCGGTTGCGGCACTCGGGGTGCTTGGGGCCGGGGTCGTTGCACTCGGTCCACGCGGTGATCTCCCAGGCGCAGAAGATCAGGCACCAGATCAGCGCGGCGCCGGTGGTGACCTGGTGCAGAATGGAGACCATCTTGAGACTGCGCGTCTTGTTCGTGGTGACGCTGAGCATGACGTTGACGACGAGGAGGCAGGTGGTGAGATAGCCCACCAGCGGCAGCCAGCCCGCCATGGCGAAGCGCCAGTAGACGAACTTCTCCATGGGGATGATCGTGGTGGAGGAGTAGCGCATCTGGCCCCATGCCAGGAAGAAGGTGGAGAATGCGAGCAGGAAGACCACCGAGATGCCGATGAACTGGAAGCGCACGCTCTTGCTGAACGCGTTGCCCGAGCGTGCCATCGTGTCGTGCCTATGTATGTGTTGTCATGCCAGAAGCAGGCAAAATTGCCCCCAACTCTTTTATAGACTCGTATCGTCGCCTGCCGTTAAACGACGGTCTGCGGGCATTCGGTATTATTAGCGGCGGACCTGGAATTTTTTTCCCCCGGGGGAAAAAAATTCTCCCATGCCATGCCCCGGGACGCGTCGGTACTTCTACTGCTACTCTGCGTCGCCGTCGCGCTCGTGGCGCGCGCCGATGCGGCGCTCAACCAGTGCGGCGGCGACAAGCCGCTCAGCTTCGTGGTCGGCGAGCTGTGCGAGAGCCAGCTGCGCGACGGCTGCCCCTTCGGCCGCATCGCCTGCCAGGGCGCCAACTCGGTGGCCTGCATCCCCAGCTGCGACATCACCTTCAAGCAGATCGTCAGCAGCTCTCTCTCGTGCAAAAACGGGGGCAGCCCCATGTGCAAGTGCCCACTGGGCTACTCGGGCCGCGAGTGCGAGACGCGCGACGCCTGCGCCGGCATCGACTGCGGCGCGCACGGCGTCTGCGAGAACGGCAGCTGCGTGTGCGAGGCGGAGTACATGGGCACGCACTGCGACGTCCGCCGCGACTGCATCGGCTCCAACTTCGCCTGGACGGGCTCCGCTTGCGTCTGCGCCGCCAACTACGAGGGCCCGCGCTGCGAGCGCTGCGCCGCGGACCTGCTCTGCGTGCCGCTCGACAAGAACGGCAGACGGTACGGCCCCGTGCGCATCTCGAACGAAACCATCCTGCTGCAGTTCCTCAACGACCCGCCCCCTCCCGAGTACACCGCGCGGCCGCGCCGTCCCTCCCCTCTGACGCTATGCTCCTGCGAGATGAACGGCGGCGAGGCGGCGTCCTTCTTCCACGACGACGACGACGAGTTCTATCCCCCCGACATGTACATCCACCGCTACTACGACGGCTTCCGAGACCGCGACGACTGCTCCTCCTTCCTCGTCGTCGTGGCCATCGGCGGCGCGGTGATCCTCCTCCTCTTCATCGGCGGCTTCCTGCTGGCCCAGCCGTCCGAAGTGCGCGAAGAACGCGCGAAACCCGCTGTGCGACGGCCAGCGTCCCCTTATCTACCAGAAAAATAAAAAAGCGCAAACGCAAAATTTTTTTCTTCACCTAACAGATCGTCTGTCGTTTTTTTTCTTGCAAACGATCAAAAAAACGCAGCGGAAATGAAGAAGACGCAGCAGCAACCCGTCATCGTGTCCATCTACAGCCAGACGAAGGCGTCCCAGGTGTGCGACCGCCTGAAGACCATCACGAAGACGCCCGTCCGCACTCTGGACAAGAGCGGCACGGTCGATGTCGAGTTCCGCTTCACCATGAAGGAGCTGTTCCTCGACGCGAGCGGGGCGACGCGGCCAATCAAGGAGCCCGCCTCGGTGGCAGTCCCCGACGAGGCCAAGTTGAGGACGCTGGCTCCCAGGGGACGCATCGAGGTGCCGGGATACGTCACCGAGATGCGGTGCGTGGGCAGGTACAACGACTCGCCGGTGACGCTGCTCTTCGGCGCGCCGGACGTCACCCGCGCCTCCTTCGTCATCACCGAGAAGCTTTCGGGCGGCAAGTCGCTGCCCGAGAGCGTGGCGAAGAAGCTGGCCTCGTCCGACCCGATGCTGACCACGCTGTGTCCGCCCACCAACGAGTTCCGGCCGGACGGAGCCATCGCCCAGGCGGTGGCCATCGCGCGCTCCCGCGACGGAGTGGTGCTCTACCCTCCGACCGAGGACGGCGGCATCATGTCGCAGAACCCCAAGGCCATGCTCATCATCGACGAGTGCGCGGGCGTCAGCGAGAGAGCGCTGAAGAACACCTACGTGGTGACCGGCAGCAAGAACGACACGATCCAGACGCCGGGCACCTCGCTGATCTCCGCGATCGTGCGCTGCTATCCGTCGGACAAGCTGAAGCTGGTGTGGGACGACCAGGGCGGACGCCTCCCCTTCAAGGTCGACGAGGACGTGATGTTCTCGATACCCGCCAAGGTGGCCAACTTCACGGTCCATGAGATCGCCAAGCGCAAGCAGCTGGTCTCCACCCTCTACATGCCCATCAAGGACGTCAACTTCGCCGTCCAGGCCTCGACGATGCACGGCGACTGGGTGTACGAGCCCGACACGGACACGTATCTCAACCGCGACAACGACCGCCGCGTCGACGCCAGCACCGAGTTCACCTTCTGCGCCCGCGTGGCCATCTCGATGCGCTACACCGAGCCCTACGCCGCCGAGTGCGCGGTGGCGCGAGACCATCAGTTCTACCCCATGCCGGTGTGGCCGAGCAGCGGTCTCCACAACGGAAAGCCGCGTCCCGGCGTCGAGCCGTACCCCAGCACCCTGTACGAGCAGGTGGCGGCCGCCATCGACGAGGCCGTGGGCGAGCACGGACGCAAGCGTCGCGCCGCCATCCGCGCCTGCACCGAAGGACAAGAGGACGACGAAGGCAGCGCCGCCGCCTCATCGTCTACGGTCGACGACGACTAAAATAAAAAAGCAAACTCCATCACTGGACTTTATTGGCGCGCTCCATCTCTCGATCGAGCAGTCTCCGCCAGAGACACATCCCGAAGCCCAGCACGATGGCCACCATCAGCAGCACCGTGACGGTCCCGTGGAGAAGGAGCATGTCGTGCGCGGTCGCCTCGTCTTGAGGCAGGAGATGATAGTGATCTTTGTGCGCGTTACTGTGATAGCGCTCGTGCTCTGTCCTGAACTGCTCCAGCAGCTCGAGGATGTCCGCGTCGGTGAGTCCCCGCGTGTGCAGCTCTTCGATGGTGGGTAGCGAGATCGAGGCGGGCTCCTCTATGCAGACGCCCTCCATCCAGTCGCAGTTGCAGGTGGGGCGCTTCTGGAAGACGCAGATGTGGAGCGGGCCGCACACGGTCTTCACCCCGCACCGCTCGGGGCACTCGTCGCTGGGATCGGTGTAGTCCGCCACCGCGGTACAAATCCCGCCGCGACACGTGTGGCATTGCGCACAATCGAAATCCGTCTTGCAGGCCGCGGCGACGGCGAGCAGCCAGCAGACCGCCACCAGCGCGACACGCATCTCCAACTCGGCGGAAAAAACGGTTGCTATTTGTAAGCGGGCGCCGAAAAGCACCACGATGGCGTGCAGCTGAATGAATCGGTTTCTCGTTTTCTGTCTGTTCCTCTTCGGATGCGTCCTAGCGACGTGCGTCGCCAAGGATGTGATGCGCCGGGCCCCGTGCAAGGTGGCCACGACCCGCATGCAGTCCGAGCTGGACGCCTTCGCCAAGTCATGGGAGAACTGCGAGTACAATGGCGTCAAGCTGACCCGCATGGCCATCGTCGACTACTTCAAGCTGGGCTTCGACCTCGACGGCGACGGCAAGCTGTCCATGAGCGAATGCGAGGCGGGCCGCAACTGCTACTTCAACTCCGTGGAGCGCAAGTTTGGCGAAACGTGCAAAACCGTTTTCGATCGGTGCGACTGCAACCAAGACGGTTTAATCACGCGCGACGACTTCGAGCGATCGTTTTTTACTTGTCTGAAGGATTGCGAGGCGGGACGGCGCATCTACGAGTACATCGGCATCCACATGGCCAACAACACGGCGTTTTCCAAGTGCCGCAACAGCGACGATTCGTTCGACTAAATAAAACCCTTGCTGAACGACCCCTCGAGCGGCTTCGTCGACGTCACGAGCACGCATTGGTTTTCTTCCTCTTCCTCCGTTTCGTACCTCTTCACGAACTCGTAGACGACGGCTCGCTGGCGAGGCACGAGCTGCAGCGCCAGCACGACGAGGACGACCATGCCCCCGGCCATGACGAAGAGGCTGACGATGACGAACACGGGGAAGTGGGAGAAGACCGTCGACACGCTGATCTTCGCCATGTCGATCAGCACCCAGGAAAAGAACCCAAAGAGCATGAAGAAGCGCAGCAGGCAGTACAGCATCAGCATGTTAAAGTGCTCCAGGTACCACGACACCGGCAGCGCTGCGTCGTCTCGCGTGTAGGCGTCGACGTAGATGTACAGGGGGTAGACTGTTATGAGTCCGACCACGACGAGGAAGATCAAGATGATGTCGTGGTTGGCATAGATGAGCGAGCAGACGGAAAAGACGAGCACGAACGCCGCGTCCACGAAGAAAAACAAGCGCGCGAGACCTTTCATTTTTCCCCATTTTTTTTCTTTGTTTGTGTGAAAAATACGTCCAAAAAAGACATCAAGGAAACGAGAACCTGACGCTCGTCTGCACCCCGCTCGTCGACGCGGTCGTCGGGATCGTGCCGGGGTCGATGAGCGGAGGCGGCGCCAGCGGCTCGTCGTCGTCGTCGTCGTCCTCATCTCTGTGGATCGACACTCTGCGGTGCTTCACCGCCGGCTCGGAGTCCGGTCGGCCGCGGTACTTGTTGAGCAGGTGCTCCTCGCGCAGGGGGTTGAGGTAGAGGGTGTAGCCGAGATGGACGAGGGCCCAGACGATGTCGAAGACGCCGACGATGCCCGCGTAGACGTCGGCCTCGACGAAGGCCAGCGTGGCGTAGGCGATGGCCAGGCCGCACGCCACCAGCGACACCGCGGCGCACAGCCAGAGCGACTTGACCGCCATCAGCGCCGGCACGTAGGCGTGCAGGGCGACGATCATCAGCAGGTAGACGAGCAGCGGGGCGAAGTCGTTGTCCCAGTTCTCGCAGCGCCAGAGCCGCCACACGCTCCAGCTGTTGGCGGTCACCATCACCGTGATGATGATGAACAGCAGCCGCATCTCGGGCAGCGGCGTGTGGTCGCGCAGGAATCGGTACCACTTGTGGTTCCAGCACAGGAACGTCCCCGCCACGAACGCGAGCATGGAGACCAGCCACCACTGGCCTATCAGGCCAAAGGCCTGCTCCATGGTGGTGAAGGTCATGGGACACGTCATTTTTTCTCTCGACCGAGAGAGCGTCGAGTTGCGACCCCTTTTATTAAACATGTTGTCCTTGGTTGATCGACCAAATGGTCGTGTAATGGGTCATGAACGTCTGCATGTACTCGAGGACGAACTTGCCGTAGATTGTCATCAAGTAGGGATGGCCGTCGTGCGTGAAAGACTGCTTTTCGACGAGCAGCGCTTCTCCCTTCGAGTCTTCGTACTCGCCCAGGATCGGCGAGCAGGCATTGACCAGCAAAATGTTGATAGTGCGAGGCGGGCGTCGTTCGATGAAGAACGCGTCGAGCACGATCGAGAAGAGCGCCTCGATGGTGACGGGCATGCTTTCGCTTTCGTGCTTGCGCGGCAAGTCGAACTCGGTGAGCAGGTCGTACCCCTCTCCGTCGACGTTGATCCCGAGAAACTCAATCGCCTTCTCGACGCTCTCGAGCATCTCGTAGCAGCGGACCATCAGCCAGATGTAGGCCAGCGTCTCAAACTCGATGGGAACGTATTCGCCCACGACCGGCAAAAAGTTGTGAGTTCGAGGCGTGGCCGTGGGCACTGGGGCCAGTTGGTGTTTCGCACGCACGACGGTCTTGTACAAGTCGCTATGGAGAAATGTGGGATTCGGCAGCAAGATGCCATCCTGCTTGACCCCGGCACAGCAACCAAAATCGTCGCGGGGCGGCGTAAAGCGGTTGTCTTTGTACAGACGCTGGAACAGATCGAGAACCGATCCCTTGGGGGCTAAGAAGAGAGAGGGGTGGGTCGATGTGGCCGCCATTTTTTCTTTATTTTTGTTTTTTTCCCGACGATTTTTTTTGGCGCACGGATTTGTCCACATCGCGATCGCCGCGAACGACTCGCTTCCAGCACACCCCGAATATTTTGGGTGTCCAAAACAGATAGAGCAGCCACAGCGGCACCGTGCACAGCCCCGGCAGGTAGTCCAGCACGCCGTGGTACTGGCTCATCGAGGAGAAGAAGCACTCCCACACCTTGAAGGGATAGAAGCCCACGCGGAGCAAGAGGTGGGCGGCGACGAACCCCGCGAAGAGCGGCGTCTGCAGCCAGCTGTCCAGGTCGTAGGCGATGCGACTCGACGAGAGAAAGATGTCCGCTACCGCGTTGATGAACAACACGAAGACGGACACGTCGTAGAAACCAACCGCGTACGCCACGCCCATCAGACATATCGTGATGACGTGGTGGGTGGCCATCTCGTGCCAGTCGCGTCGTCGAGGCGACCACAGCGACACGAGCAGCATCCCCACGTAGTAGGCTATATTGCACCCCAGCAGTTCTCTCACGCGGTCGTGTTCGACGGAGTGGACGTCCGAGGCGCTCAGAGTCAGCGAAGAGTGGAAGAAGAAGTCAAAGGTGATGTGGGTGAAGAACATGTAGCTCGCGTTCCACAGATACCATATGAGCGACCCCACCTCTTCCCACAGTCTCACCGTTCGGGAATGCGACAGACCAAACAAGGTCCGGTCCTGAAAGACGTGTTGCGGTATCAGCCGCGCGCATCCGACCACATACAGTATCACGAGGGCGCAGTTGAAGATCATCGCTGGTACTTTACATAAAAAACACAGCAAGTGGTCAAACATACACTCTTTTTTATTTCTGAGGCACCAGCAGAGTCGCCAGTGCAACGTGGGGTCCAAAGCTCAAGAGATACTTGTTTTCCGCCACCGACACACGATACTGCCAATTGTCCGCGACTTCCTCTGCGAGCGTCGCCTCTTGCGGTTTCAGCTGGTCAACGAGCGTTATCTTGAACCGCTGTTTGATCCAGTCGGCGACCACCTGCGCCGACTCGGCCACTATCGAATATGTCTGAACGTTCGCCCTCCTCTTCGTGCGCTCCTCGCATTCGACCCGCAGACCGTGCCGTGTCGGTTCCTCTTGCAGCTGCGTCGACAGAGTTTTCAAGGTCTCGTCCCACAGCACGTGGACCGGGTGATCTCTGGGCTTGTCGCGCACGACGGCTTTCGTTGCCCCGATTAGAACGTTGTACAATTCCTCAAGTTTGAAGTCTGGCGGTATCGCATCGATAACTCGATTCAGTTCGTCGAGTTGGGAGGAGTCCGCGCGCAACTGCTGGAAGCAAATCCTGCGCCATCCCTCGTCGTAGCTCACGGGATTGACGCCTCTGAACAGCTCGAACGCGTGGATCGCGTAAAGTATCGGAGGTATCACGAAGTAGTAGCGCCACGACGTCGTGTGGGTCAGCTTTCGCGACAGCTTGGCGTTGACCTGGACCAGATATTGGAGAGAATCTGGCAAGTCCTCGGATGCATACTGCGGCGGCCTTTGCACAGTGGGAAAAGTGGCCAGTGTCGCGCACAGTACATCAAATTGATTGGGATTGATAAAGTCGAGAAGAACCATCTTCGGAGACAACCTTTGCTGCGAATACATCTCGCGCACGATTTGCTTCAAAGTAACGCGCTGCAGCTGCACCATGCTGCTCGCATATCGCGCCACCGTGAGAAAAGCGCGACACAGCTCGTCGATAGGAGCGCGCCAATTCCCAGTGGGAGTCAGAGTCTGCAACGTCGCTTGGTCGAGCTCCAAAAACAAGTTCCAGGATTTGGTGGCGGCCTCGTAGTTCTCTGCGGCCCTCAACGCGCTTATGTTTTTGACGAAGGTCGTTCGCGTCTCGTCGCTGCCGAATATCGCTCTCAAGCTGATATCAAACGCCTCTCGCACGATGTGCTCGTGCGCCACGTGCATTTTGCGCGATTGGTACTTTTGTGCAAGTACGCGATAACACACCTTCATGATGGTGTCTAGCGCAGCGTCGATGTCCTTGTCCGCTGTGGGCTCTTCCACCACGCCGAGATCTTCCGGAAACAGCGCGCTGACCACCTTGTTGATGAGGGAGTCGATGACTTGGACGAGTGCATCAATTCGAGGTGTCGATCCAGAAAGCTCAGACACCAGCCCAAACGTCGCGAGGCGGTTGGCGTCAGACAAAAAGAATCCCATGGAGACGATCAGTGCTCGAATTGAATTGTCTTCGAGATTGCTTGCGTCGGCGTTAAGCGTATTGACGAAAGTTTGATAGTCGCTTGTGGTTTTGATGTTGTGCTCATGGCACATGAGCACAAAAAACATAAACGTCAGCAAACTGTCGATCGACAAATTAGAACGTCCAATCAAGTTAGACAGAGAAGTCAGCAGGAGAGAAGCATCCGAAGGAACATCTACGAACGCTTGCGTGAACTGGTTTAGCACGTCCGCCAAAGGGAAAAGGGTGGTGAATGGATCCGCCAATCTTTTACAAACCGCTCTGACGTTTTGAACAAGTCCCGCGGGTCCCGTGGTCATCAGCTCTCCCATTAGCGTATAGCGGGTAACGAGCATCGCAACGTATGTTTGCTGGGTGTGGTGCCACGCGTGAACAGACGCCATTTCCAAGTAGGTGCGTGCATCAGATGGCGTCTTCTGCAAAACGGGGGCGTTACTGTTGTCGAGTATCTCATCCAAATACTTAGGCGACCAGAGCTTGCCGCCCAACATAGACTGACTGAGTCGTAGGGTACCAGCCAGCGGCGACACAACACCAGACCATCCGCTGGTCCCGTCGTTCATTTTTTGCTGGACGGACTCGACATACAGCTTGTTCACGGTGTCACTGTCGTCTACGACGTTCGCAATGATGCAAAAGGTCGCGTAATACAGGCTGGCGGCGACGTTCAAATCAGAGAGAGAAAAGATCGCGCGCTTTGCCGTGATCCACAGCTGTCGATCGGCGTCGGTGATGAGACAGGGGGCTTGGAGATAGCTGTCCGGCTGCAGCCAGTTCCACATCAGCGTCTTGACGGTGTTATCGATTCTGGCGTAGATATCGGATTTCAGCGCTGCAAAATACTTACTCTTCATGCCATAGACGATGTCGTCGAACGAACGCCATTTCGCTTTCGAACTGGTCAAGAACGGAATGACGCGCTGAGCCATCGTGGTACCGGCGAGTTGTGGTGGCGGAAGAGGTTCGATGGTCAAAGGCGGTAGCGCTCTCTTGCGTTCTGGATACGAGCGAAATGCTCGCGCCTCCACACTGCTTTGTGTCGCCGTGTAGTTGTCGAAGTGATCAACCGTGTATCGCCACAGATCAAACGTCGTCATGTTCTGATAGTTGGGAGGTTGCGACGCGCTGATGTAGACAAGCAGGCAGAGCGCGTACAGTGAAAAAAACGTCTCCGTGTTCGTCTTGTACACTGCCAGCTCTCCCAGTTGCTGCTCGCCCGTGGGCGACACGAAGCCGCCCAGCAGAAGATCGAGCAGATCGAAAATCTGCTCACACAGCGCTTGCCGCCGCGCCTTCGGATCCGATATCGTCATTGCGCTGGAAAACTTGGTGACGATCGGAGTGAGGTTCAGCGCCCCGCCAAGGGTCGCGGCAGTCTTGGACAAGTCAGTCCTGATGTATGGGCGCTGAAACGCCGAAAGCGCCGGTCTCATGTACTTTGCGTCGGATTGTTGAAGATTTTTCATCGCGTCGTCAAAGTCCGGCGCGTCCCACTCCACGCCTCGGCTGCCCTCGAATGCATCGCTGAATTTTCGTAGGACCCCTCTCTCGTCGCGCATCTGCTCGATGACGCCCGAGTAGCGGTTACCGACGAGCTCGGGCACCTCAGTGGCGGCCGCGACTGCGTAGTAAAGACGAAGTCGAGCAAAATATCGATAGAGCGCTTCGAGAACGGGCACGGACGGCGTCAACTCTTGCCAGATCGGCAAAAATACAATGACTTGCTGCGTCTTCGACACGCCAAGCGCAGTCAACACGCTGTCGTCGCCCACACCAATGCCGGCGATATTGACGTCGTCCTCTTGGGAAGTGAGCAGCACATCAATGGCCTGCGGATGTCGTCTCGCTAGCGAGAGAATCGAGCGAATGTCAGTCCTTACCGCGTTGACGGTGGGCAATGCACCGGTTGTCTCGATCGCGGCGATTGCTTCGCTTAGGTACTTGACGAAGATGCCGCGCTGGACGTCGTTGTAATCGCCCGCAGTTCTCAGATAGTTGGCCAAAGAACCCGGGCTCAGGAACGTGGTCGAGGTGGACGCTCGCGATTGAGCGCTCATGGCGTTGAGACGCGTAAACAATCGTCCCACGGTCGTCTCGAACGAGACATCGTCCAAGAACAGCTCTTTGTAGGCTTGGTAAGGAACGTCGCCATCGAGTCCATTCACGACTCTTTTGTAGGTTTCTACGCCTTCCAGACTGTCGCGCACGTTCTTGAGCGTAGTCAAGTCGAAGAGATCGGCCAGCTTCATGGACCACCAGCGCCGAACCACATCGAGTCCGGCTCGAATCGTCAGCGGCAGCGTCGCGTAGTCGACGACTGCTTGGTGGAGGAGCCTCTGGATTTCGGTGTTCCGCAGCGGGGCGTCTCCTCCGCCCGCCAGCTTGAAGATGAACCCACGAGGAAACGTCTCCAGGAACGTCGCGGCGAGCAGGCTTTGCATCTTTGGTGGCATCGCGCCGTAGAACGCAGTTAGCTGGTCGTCGACATCGTCGCTGTATTCGAGCAGCTCGCCAGGCGGCAGCTGCAGCAACAGCCAACGACGCCCCACCAAGTTGTGGAATGTGTAGCCGCCGAGAGCTTCTGTCAGATCTCGCCGCTGCTGCATGGTTATGACTTCATCGGCGCTGGTGGGCAATGCGAGTTCCAGAGAGCCCATGGGAATGTTGGCGTAGAACGTCGACCCCATCGGCGGCTCTCGCGACACCATGCACTGATGGATGACGTTGGCCAGAGCCACGACCGCGGCCGTGTGCCTGGACGCCTCCTCCCTGTCCTGGGCGTCGGGAAAAAGCGGAGTCGACGATCTGAGCGCGTTGAGGAGATGCCGCGCGGTCTGGTTCGCGTCGTCCGCCTCCCTCAGTTTGTCCGCCACTGCGTCGGCGGCGGCCTGCGTGGCGGCTTGGTGCCTTAGGGCCAGCTGCTGCAGCTTGCTATCGGTGCGTCGCTTCAGCGCTCTGAACTTGACGCGCATCTCGCGCAGTTCCGCCATCACGTCGCTGGTGCACATTGAGTGGTCGCCGACGTAGATCGCGGCCTCGTCGATGGGTAGAAGTCGTCCTTCCACGGGCGCGGGCGCGAAGGACGCGTACTTGTCGGCGCGAACCATGTACGCCGCCACGACGTGCGCGGGAACTTGCGACGATCGAACGATGGAGAAGATGGGGAACGAGTCGTAGTCGGTGAACAGCGAGGCGATCTCGGAGGGAAACTGCGCCACAACCTCCGGAGACCTGCGCAGCGTCTCGAACGCATCCTCCGTGATGATTGCGCGCTCTTCTTCGGGCAAGACGTCTCTGAGACGCCGGGCCGCCTCGTCGAGCCGATCGACTGCGGTCGACGGGTTGATTTTGAACTGCTGGAGCGACAACAGCATTTTTTGATGTACAGCGACCGCGCGGTTTTTTAATAATTATCTCTTAGGAGTGGCATTTTCTCCTTGAACAAATCGTCGATGAGCACCGTAATTACATCGAAAATCCTCTTTTTTTCGACGCGGCTCATTTGAACAAGCGTGTACGCGCACACAAATTGAACAAACTTGTACAGCACATAATCGCCGCTGAGGGGATAGCCGTCGTTCCGCATCTGCTCGAACAAGGACACGCCCGCCCTGGAGGAAATGTCGGCGCACGCGTAGATTCCGTAGCGTAGCCAGTCAAAGTCGACCACAATCTTGTCCCAGATCTGCCTGAAGGCCTGCAGTCGGGTCGAAGTGTAGAGGGCGCGCAGACGCTGCGTGGTCACCGTCGCGGTGATCGGTGCCGTCTGCAGGTTGTACGCCAGACATGTCCCCAGGATTTGCCCGACGAACCGCGCATACGCTTTCGCAAGACGCAGCTCTGCTTCGAAGTTGAACGTGACTCCAAGCGTGATGTTCTCGATGACGTCGCCGCGCGAGTCTTCCTCGAACAATCGCGTGGCCTGGTCGAAGAGCGCCTGCGTCGAGGAAATGACGTTGTCCACTTCCGACGCCACCGAGCTCCACTCGTGACGCATCTCTGCCAGTTCTCCTTGCACTCGCTCGCGACGCTCGTAGATCGCCTCCCACTCTGGCGATGTCTCGCCCAGTCGCTGGCGCCCGCGCTCCTGCAGTTCGATGCTGACACGCGGAAACACGCGCGCGATGCGCTCCCACAGGTTCTTGGTTTCTTCGTGGTTGGGCGGCAGCCACGAGGGATCCACCGCGTCCTGCTCGAGTCCCATGATGTTGATCCAGAACCCCATCAGCGGGTCGAAGACCACGTACGCGTAGTCGACCGCCGGCGCCGCCTCGCGCAAGTCGAGCAGCAGCACCGGCTCGGACATGTAGGGGGGTAGCAGCATCCGCAGGTTGTTATCCAACGTGGTCACGATCGCGGCATCGAGCGCCGTCGCCAGCTTGTCCATGAGTTCGCAGTAGGTGAGCACGTGGGGGAAGCACCGGGCATAGTTACGCAGGTCGATCAGGTAGTTCTGGGCCCAGGCCTCGATCATCGCCTCGAAGAAGGCGCCCTCGTACTCGGAACGCAGGTTGTAAGACAGCACGATGTCCGTCGTGGGCCGCTCGGTGATCTTGTTGACCACCGCGGGGTTGGACTCGCTCCAGTCCCCGTAGGTGCTGCGCTGGATGAACCCGTAGGGAATCTCCGTGTTCCAGACGATGTCGACCAGGAATGGCACTATGTAGTCGGGCGCGCCCGTCCTCCCCTGCTGTCGGATCTCGGCCACGTATCGGCCCAGCTGCCGCGGCGACACCGCGATCACGTCCACCTCGGCCACGTTGACGTTAGAGGGACGCCGCCAGATCACGTAGTCGCGCTGCGCGTTGAACGCGACGCTAAAGTGAACGTACTCCCCAAAGTGGGGCACGCGCAGGACCACCTCTTCGATCTTGAACACGAAGAGAAAGACGCGCGTCCGCTCGCGCACCAGCACGACTGGGCGCGTAAAGTCCACGCGCAGGTTGAACCCGACGTCCGCGGTGTCGTTCCAGTCGGTCATGTCCGTGTAACGGCGCCACTTTTTGATTATGTACGCCTCGGTGCGCGACTGTTCGTCGGCGTACGCGTACAGCGTCTTGTTGGTGAACTGCAGCCAGCGGTAATCGCTTTTGTCGCTGCCCATGCGCGCCAGCTCCTTGCGCAAGTTGAACTGCGTGTTGGCGAGCGCGTGGTCGAGCACGAGCACTCGCGAGAGCATTGTGAACCAGGAAAGCTCGAATCTGTAGGTCACTCGGTACGGCCTCCGATCGGTGCGGAGCACGCGCGTGATTCTCGACTCGACGACGGCCTCGCCGCGCGCGTTGGACACCACTCGGATCTGGTGCGTGCTCGCCACGTCTTCGCCGTCGAACATGAAGGACAGCTGTCTGCTGCTGTCGGTGGTGTGCCAGACGATGGTGGCGTCGGTGCTAAAGTACTCCAGCGTGGAGGGCCGTCCCACACTCAGCAGCGGCGGCACCGTCAGCGTCCAGACCGCCGTCTGCTCGAAGGAGAGCACCTGCTTGATCTTGGGGCTGCGCTCGAAGATCTGCACAGTAACGACTTTGTACGGCGCGTTCTCCATCACTGGCCCGCTCGGTGACGTGGCCAGCTCGTAGATGTCTTGCACTTCGCGCGTCCGCTGCACGCTGCGTCGCAGCGTCTGCACGTCGATTGCGACGCGGCTGTCGATGCTCGCTTCCGGGATGGGGAACGTGAAGTCGTCTCTGAAGCGCGTCACGTCGAGGCCGGGGAACAGCTGGCGGTGCTGTCTGGGCAGGGCGAGCGCCACGGCAAAGTCCACGCTCATGGAGGAACTGGCCTGCATCAGGCGGTTGGCCTCCTTGAACGCCTGCCACAGCTTGGCGTTGGGGAGGAACACGTCGGAAGAGTAGCGCACCGCCTGGCGATAGCAGAAGATCCATCCGTTCGTGTTGAAGGGCGTCAGGTTGCGCAGCACGAGCGGCGAGTAGGGCACGCCAAAGTAGCCCTGGTAGAGCGACGCCTCGCGGATCGGGTACAGCGGCCGGATGACCTTGCCCAGCAGGGGCGTGGCGTCGTGCGGCTCGAAGCGATAGGCGCTCGTGTCCGTCTCCTTCACCCCCGCGTCGCGTCCGTGCGCTCGCAGGAACGCCTGCCGCTGTCCGCGCGTGGCGTGCAGGGCGACCGAGATGTCTCCCTGTATCTGCGCCGTGCTCAGATCGATCTCCAGCTCCCACGCGGCCCAGGGGTAGATGTCCGCAAAGTCGCGCGGGAAGGTGGCGTCGGGCAGGTAGGGGGGCATGATGTCGCCGTCGTCCGACACGGCGCCGTCGTCGTCCAGGTAGACGGGAAACTCTCGGCGTCGAGAGCTCCTCCCGGTCTCGCCCGCGAAGCGAGCCATGATCGCCTCCGGGTTGTAGAGGAAGTCCCAGATGTACTCGAGCTTGCGCTCGTACACGCGCGTGCCCCTGAACGGGAGCAATCGTCTGAACGGCTCGCTCGGGGTGGGGATGTACTCGTTGGTGTCCTCGCCGTAGTAGACCCGGCGTCCGGCCTGGACGAAGCGGAAGTTGATCCAGTAGTCCCAGATGTCCGGCGGATAGGGGAACACCCACAGTCCCGCGTACTCGCCCTTGCCGTTCGGCGTGCGCAGATAGTTCTTCTTGGTGATGCCAAACTTGGCCAGCGTGGCGGGAGAGCTGCGGGCGTAGTTCTTGAACGCCTCGCGGCTGCTGGCCGTCTCGATGAAGGTGCGCTGAGTGGCCGCCTCCGGTACCAGCCGCGCCTCCCTGTCCTGCGCGCTGTTGACGTTGGCGACGGTGGTGACCAGGGACATTTTCGTCGCTCTTCGATTGTCAGGAACCCAGTTTATTTTAAACAATGCGCGTGTTTTAACATTCGCCAAACTTCTCGACGGACTGCTGCAGCGCGGTGCGGCGGCGGCCCGAGAAGCCGCAGATGGCCGGCGCCAGGCGCGAAGAAGCGGCCGACTCTGCCGAGGCCGGGCTGCCCCAGCCGGTGATGCCCGCGGTCGCGTTGGTCGGCACCTCGCCGTCGACGAGGCCCTCCGCGATCTCCATGAAGACCTCCGGCTTGGTCGCCAGCAGCGAGTGGCCGAAGGCGCTGGGCGCCATGCCCACATCACGCTTACCGTGCAGCACGTCGTGCATGATCGCGTTGACCACGTCGGCGTTGGAAGACTTGTTGGTGATACGCGCCATGGCGGACTCGCCCCTGACGCCGAAGCTGTGCGCGAAGATGCGCGTGCCCTCTGTCGTCGTCAGCTCCGGCATGGTGCCGATGCAGAAGTCGAGCTGGCCGCGGCGGAACTTGGCCCGCGTCGCCTCCAGCTGCCGCTCGGCGTCCGTCAGCGGCGCCTCGTCGAGCACGCGCTTCGCCGCGGTGCGTCGGGGCGCGGCGTCGTCTCCCGCGGAGTGCGCATGGATCACCGTCGAGGACGACGAAGAGGAAGATGAGGAGGAAGAGGACGAAGAGGAGGAGTGCCTGTCGAGCTTGGTCGCCTCGCTCAACTTGTTCCAGATGTCGGAAAACGTGGTGGCGCCCGCAGAATGCATGCGAATACCTGTCTGCACGCGCTGAGAAATGGCACTGAGCTGGGCCTCCCTTTTCTGCTTTTCCTCGCTTAGTTGTTGGTTTTTCTCCTCCAGTTCGCGCAAGCGGGCCGTGGCGAGCTTGGCGAGCGCGCTGGCGGTGCGGTTGTTGACGATCTCCTCGCCGAGCATCTGCTGCACGTCCGGGGTCACGTCGGTGTTGTGGGTCAGGGTCTGGACCAGGTTGAAGGCGTTCTGCACGTCGTCCTCGACGCTCTTGGCCGCCTCCATCTGCTTGCGCTGGCTGGCCAGCTTGCTCTCGCCGAGCATGGCGGCCTGGAACGCCTCGCGCTCGTCGACGGGCAGGTTGTTGAGCACGCTGGGGTCGATGACCTCGATGCGGCCGGGGTCGTCGCCCTGCTTGGTGACGTAGTCGCGGGCCGCCTCCAGATAGCGCTCGTGAGGCACGACGTACGAGCCGTCCGTCAGCTTGTGGATGCGCAGTTCCTCGCTCATTCCCGAATCTTCAATGGTGGCCCTGTAGTACGCTTTTTGGTGCCAGTCGGTGGTGTCCGCCGAGTGATAGCTGACCACTGTGGCGCCTTCGAAGTCTGGATTATCCACCAGAGAAACTTCAAGCAACTGCTTATAGTCCGGATTTACCCCAAAACATAGGGATGCGCCGCGCAGCCCGTCGTCGATGATGTTGCGCACGTCGTCCACGTGCTGGTCGTAGATTTCGCCCTCCAGGTACATCCACCCGTCGATCTCGTTGTACTCCATGCGCGTCACCTCGCCGACGGCGCTCTTCAGCGGCGTGCGCTTGCTGCCGTGCTCGTGGTGGATCTTGGGCCGCTCGTGCGGCTTCAGCGCGTTGAAGGTCTTCTGCATCACCATCAGCTCCTGAGGCGACAGCTCCGGCCTGGTGTTGTTGCGTTTAGAGCGCACGCCCGGCACGCCCGAGCTGGGGTACGCCTTGAAGCGGATGCGGCGGCCGCGCGATCCCTGCACGCTGATCCTCTCGACGTCTCCCGTGCGAATCATCTATCGTCACTGTTTCCCCCATTAGAGTGCCCATTTTTATAGGAATTTATTTGTTCTTGCGCACAATGGCGCGACGGCGCGTGGCGACCTTGATGCGCTTGAACTCCACCACCTTGGCGCGCAGCCACGTGTAGAGGTAGCGCCGCGCCAGCCAGAAGACGCCGTACGCCATCATCACGAAGACGCCGCCGCGGAAGCAGCACAGGATGTGGGGCCAGTCCACTGCGAAGAAGGAGCGCGACGCGCCCACGTTCTCCCCGTAGATCACGCCAAAGTCCAGCGGATAGGGCGTCGCGAACAGCGAGAAGTCGTCGCGGCACGGCGCCCCGGCGCGCTCCAACACGCACATGTTGACCCACAGCCACAGCTTGTAGGCGTGGCCAATCAGCAGGAAGAAGGAGACCCAGAGCGCGCCGCGCAAAATTCTGCGTGGGGAAAAAAAGAAAATCGCGAATTTCACGAAATCGCGGCAGGTCACCTCCACGTCCTTGACAGTCACATCGGTTATCGGACGCTCCAGCGGACTCATGTCTTCTTCCTCCTCCTCCTCTTCCTCCTCTTCATCCTCGGCGACTCGCGGCAAGTCCGACATGGTGTGGCTGAGTAGTGTGTACGACCCGACCACGCTCAACTTTGTCAATCAGCAGGTGCCTCGCGAGTTGGGGGCGTTGCTGCGCACGCAGAATATCGTTCCTCTCAGAAAGTCGGAGATCGCTGCCGATCCCACTCACGCTCACTGTACGAAGGCGGCCTCGCAGCTGACGGACGAGGCTTCGGTGTGGATGCTGTCTGCGTTCTTTCTCAGAGTCTTTGCGGTGGCGGAGGGACACGACGACTTTCCTCTGCTGCAGCACACCGACTTTGAGCTGTTGTCCGGCAAGATTTAACGGAACACCAAAATAAAACGTGGTTTTTTAACTACGCACACATTTTCCATACCACCGCGAGAAAAAGATGAGCGAGCGGCCCATTCGCCAGACGACCCGGCAGCTCACCAGCGAGCCCCCCACGCGCCTGGCCGCCCTGTTCGATAAGCTGGCCGGCGCGATCGCCTGCCTGTGCGGGCCGGCCCGGCCCCCCAACCCCCTGGTCCACCTCTACGAGCACAACATACCCGACTCCGATTCGGAACCTCTTTATGAATGAAGTATCAAAAAAATCGAGGATGCAGAAATGAAGATCTTGCTGCTGCTGGTCCTGGTCGGCGTGGCGCTGGCGCGCGCGTGCGATCCCATCCAGATCAGCTTCGATCTGTGCGACGCGGACCTCGACTGCCGCACCAGCATGTATATCGACGAGAACGGGCCGGACCTCGCCACCTTCGAGTTCCTCTACTACCGTCTGCTGGGCAACTCGAGCGCGCAGTTCGCCATCATGCTGTGCAACGAGACGTCGAACAACACCGCGATGCCGAGCAACTTTGAGGTGCTGTGGACGATCGCCATGGCCAAGTACCGCTACTGCAACCACATCAACCAGTACTTCGACGGGCTGGTGGCGGAGTGCGTGTGCAAGGCGGACAAGCTGTGCAAGTACACCTCCGCCAACGACGAGGAGTTTCACTTTACCGACAACTCCCTCTTCTTCATCGCGCTGCTGCTCGCCATGCTCGTGCTGCTCATGTTCTTCGTCAAGCGCACCGAGACGCTCTACGTCCTACTGGTCGAGTACATCGACCTGCTGCGGACGCGAGTTGACGATTTTAGTATTTCGTTCACAACATGAGACAGCTCCCGCCCTGCTGCGCGGGGTCTTCGGTGGGGATGGCCATCTGGGGGCGAAAGCGCTCCATCGACGCGGCAGAAGACGAGACCGGCCTGGGCGGGTCCGGCTTGGGCGGAGACGTGGCCGTGACGTAGAGCTGGTGCTCCGCGCGGATGTGCGACTCGAAGCGGAACTCCTTGACCAGGAGATACGAGCACAGGTCGCCAAAGTTGCTGTGCAGCCGGCTGTCGATCTTGTACTTGTAGTAGTTGGCCACCGTGTCGTTGGGATCCTTGAAGGCCTCGCGCGTCTTGGCGTAGTCGAAGGCCGCCAGCCGGCACACCGCCATCAGCGTGTAAATAAAGTAGCGCAGGAAGATGTGCGCGACGTACACGCTGCCCTCCTTGGTCGCCACCACCACCTGCGCCTGCACGAACTTGGCGTAGTTGTAGAAGGTGGCGTCGCGCGACTTGGCGAACTCGTGCATCAGGACGAACATGTTCATCTGGTCCCGCTCCAGCGCCATCGCCGGCACCGAGAAAAAGTCCAGCTCGCTGGCCCTGGCCCTGAAGGCGTGGGTGTCGCACGTCTCGGGGAAGAGCTGCGTGGCCACGTGCAGCTGCTCGGACACCGAGTCGCGCGCCGTCGACTCGTACTTGGACAGGTTCCGCTCCACCTCGCCCTTGAACAGCGAGCGTATGCTCGTCATGAACGCCGTGGTCGTGTCCACGATGACGGCGCACACCTCCTCCGTGGGTTCCGCCGTAAAGGCGCAGCACAGCTCCACGAAGGCCACGAAGAGGGCGCTCTTGATGGTGCCCTGCGTCATGTACGCGTTGTCCACGTTGGTCTTGTACTCTGTGAGCATGCTGTGGTAGAGGGCCCGGACTCGCTCGCCCCCCTCTCCACGATACAACGCGAACATCGCGGGCATCAGCGTCGACGCGTCATCGACCACCAGCAGCGCGCCGGGCGAGGACAGAATGGTCACCGCCAGCGGCAGTCCCGGCTGCGCGGGGTTGACCGACACGGCGGGCGCGGCGCTCGTCGCTGGCGGAAGACGCATCACCAGGGAGGGCGTCGGCTGCGCCTCGACGTATTGCTCCTCTCGCGCCTGCACCTCTTCCCCTTCTTCCTCTTCTCTTTCTCCGTCTTCCACATCACTATCGCTGTGCGGCGAAAATTCCGTGCGATCGCTGGCCGACATTTTTTTTTCTTGTCACCGAAATATTTTTTTTATCTTTAAGCTTTAACTAGAAATAATTTGTTCACAGGAGCACGCGAAATGAAACTTCTCCTGCTTGTCTTGCTGGGCGCCCTGTGCGTCTCCGCCATCGAGATCGACCCTCGCTTCAGCCAAAACGCATGCATCGTTATCGGCAACGACGACTACAACATCACGTGCGCCATCGACGATTCGTACGCACCGTCCGAGTTCCCGACCCAGCTTCCCGGAACCAATCAACTCATCTACGACAGCATCGACGACGCCATTCGGTTCTGCCCGTTCTCACCCGCCTTGATCGAGTTCAGCGGAATCGTCCGCAGTCTTGGGAACGTGACCTACTCGAACAACAAAGACTTGATCATCAGAGGCCTGGACGTCCAACCCGGAGTCCCCGCCGTCGTGGTGGGATTGTCCGCCCTGCACATTGTCGGCGAGGACGTCACGATCAAGATGGAGAACTTCATGGCGGAAGGCTGCGAGACGGAGAACTCGTTCTTCATCGGTTCTCAGACCCACCCCGGCTGCATCGTCGAGCGCTCCGTGGTCATCGACAACGTGGCCTTCAACCACTACAGCGGCCCTCGCCTCCTTTGCCAGCGCTCCTACTTCGGACACGGCTACTTCGAGGTGACCAACTCGGCCTTCTTCTATATCTCAGGTCAAGCCATCGGCCTGTTCGGATCGCAGCCCTACAGCATCCACGACAACTACTTTTACTGGTGCGGCTCCGAAACCGCCGCCTGCATTATGATCTCGACCGATCCTGGCCAGCAGACTCCCGAGCAGCAGGACCTTTACAACAACAATATCCTGCACGTCAACTGAGCCAAGCCGAAAAAAATGCTTGGTTAATGAATTTCATCATTAAAAAAAAATGCCACCAACCACCCAATGCGCGCCGGCGTGCTGTTGCTCCTGCTCGTCATCGCCAGCGGAGCGAGCGCCGCCGTCTTCAACTGCGGGGCGCCGGTCATCGACAGCATCGCGCCCAACGACCCGCGCTTCAGCGACAACGCGTGCGTCATCATCGCCGACTTCACCGTCATCAACTGCACCGTCGTGCAGTTCCTGGTCGAGGAGCCGGTCACGCCCGAGGAGAACCCCTGTCCGGGCTACGGCTACCAGTCCACCACGGGCGTCGTGGACGGGTCGCAGACCGTCTACACCCGCATCGAGGACGCCATCCGCTACTGCCCGTACACGCCCGCCCTCATCGAGTTCATCGGCACGCTCTACGTGAGCAACGTCAGCGAGCTGGTCTACAACGGCACGGGCGATCTCATCATCCGCGGCGTCTCCCAGACCACCTACATCCCGCCCAGCAACATCACCGGCCTGGTCGCCGTCAACGTCACATACTTCAACGAGACGCTGGGCATGAACGTCACCGAGGAGCAGCTGCAAGAGCAGATCATCGGCACCACGCCCGAGCAGTTCATCACGCTCGAGTCCACCATCGTCGGCCTGCAGGACATCCAGGTGCTGCCGCAAAACGTCACCGTCAAGTTCGACAACTTCATCATGGAGGGCTGCGGCACCGACCACGGCGTCTTCCTCACCCTCGCCTGTCCGGAGGCCTGCTCGGTGGAGGAGATCGAGTACTGCTCCGGCGCCTGGTTCCCCAAGGACCTCAACGTCACCGACAACGGCTTTTGCCAGCAGACGGGCGCCTTCTTCAACGGCTCGCAGAGCGTCTACGTCGCGCCGCTCGTCAACTCGCCGCTGGGCGACCAGTCGTCGCAGCAGTTCCAGCTGAGCGAGTTCACGCTCGAGCTGTGGGTGAACCCCTCCACCTCGAAGCAGCTCGAGTTCACCGGCCTGGCGGGCATGTACGCGCGCTCGTCGCTCAGCTTCGGCAACACCGGCTACGGCTTCGCCTACAGCGGCGACGCGGGGCTGCCGGACAAGGGCCCCAACTCGGTCAACATCGGCTTCCGCGTCACCCACCTCAACAACGTCGACCTCGTCTGCAACGCGCCCATCGCGGGCGACCAGTGGACGCATCTGGCGGGCACCTGGAGCGCGGACGGCATGTACATGTACGTCGACGGCATCCTCTACTGCAACCGCTCCTTCGTGAACAACGCGCCCAACTACAACCGGCAGCGGCTGTGGCGCGTGGGCGCCTCCCCCATCAACATGGGCGAGAGCGACGAGGAGCTGCTCTACTACACGGGCATCCTCGACGAGGTGCGGCTGTGGAACTACGCCCGCTCCGCCGCCCAGATCCAGTTCGCCTACCAGAACACCATCTCGCCGCTCACCACCGGTCTCGTCCTGTACTACAAGTTCGACCTGGGCGTCGACTTCTCCAACAATCTGGCCCCCCTCACCACCACGCCCTCGTGGGTGGACAACTCGCCGCCCAACAACGACGGCAACCTCACCGCGGTCTACGATTGCTTCTGCTTCACGCTCGAAGAGGGCTGCGCGCCGTCCCTGCTCTACTTTGAGGCGCCGCTCGAGGCGGTGACCCAAATCGACAACACGGACAGCCTCGACAACTACACCTTCATCGAGGGCACGCTCATCAGCCCGAACGGCGACTTTGGCTCCATCTGGCTGCCGGGCGGCTTCATCGCCACCGGGCCCATCTTCAACGTCACCGAGCACTTCATCCCCGGTCGCTACGAGGAGGTCAACACCACCGAGGCGTGCACCTACAACACCACCACCAACACCACCTACGTGACCATGGTCAACGCGACTCGCGAGTTCGTGCCGGGCACCAACCCCGCGGTGCTCCCGCCCGCCCTGGGCAGCGCCTGGCTCGCCTACGACTTCTTCGTGCCGGGGTGGTTCGCCAACGACGGCATGCCTCCGTTCTGGTCGAACAACTTCTTCCCCGGCCGCTTCGTCTATCCGGGGCCGAACGCCACCCTGCCCGCCTGCTACCAGCCCTGCGACAAGATCTTCGAGCCGGGCATCCTCTACCCGGACGGCACCTGGGTCCCGTTCGTCGCTCCCGACCCCTACTACGTGATCCCCGTCGTCGCGCTGGGCGGGTTTTGCTTTCCGGGCGACGTGGACCAATGCGACATACCACCGCTCGAGATCGTGATCGTGGTCCCTCCGCCCATCTCCGACATGGAGAACGCCTACGGGTGCGTGACCGGCCCCAACACCCCCACCCCCTCCTTCCTCAACCCGCAGGCGCGAGGGCCGTGCTTCGAGCTGCAGCAGCTGCGCGCCGCGCTGGGGGGAGCAGACACTATCGATCCCGCGACGCTCGAGGCGTGCTCGTTCGGACCCGACGACCCGGAGCCGGTCTATCTCGACCCGCGCCTGCGCAGTCCCTGCTTCGTGGCCAGGGACCTCATCGCCCTCGTGCCCAACACCACCTTGAACTGTTCCAACGGCCTGCCCCCGTCGCCGCCCATCTACATGCCCTGTCTCAAGAACCAGAACCTCACCGTGCTGGACATGACCATCCAGAACTACTACGGCGAGAAGGTACTGTGCCAGCACGCCTGCGACGAGAACGTCAACCTGGTGGTCATCGACTCGGGCTTCGCCTACATGCCTGGCAGCGCCATCTGGTCCTCGGGGCTGCAGAACTACGACGTCCACGGCAACAGCTTCTGTCCCTGCGGAGGCATGACCGAGGCGTGCGTATACCTCAACGCGAACCACATCTCCTACGGCCAGTTCATCATCTACAACAACCGCCACTGCGCGGACCAGGACCTGCTGCCCTACACCTGCGACTACGCGCTCACCCCCGAGCTGCGCTGCGTCAACGGCCAGCTGCTCTGTCTCGACATCGACGCCACGCTCGACCAGAACTGCCAGCAGGTCGAGGTCTCCACCGGCGTCTTCCTCTTCGACACCGACTGTGCAGTCTTCTCGCCCTGCAACTGCACACCAGACGTCCAGTTCATCCTCCTGCCCGACGGCACCAACGTGAGCATCACGGAGAACACGGGCGACTTCGTCATCGACCTGCCCTTCCTCACCCCGCTGCTCGCGGACATCACCGGCGGCTCGGACACGATGAACCTCACGTGCGGCACGCGCACCGAGAACCGCACCTTCGTCTACGGCTGCTTCGTCAACAACACCGTCGAGATGACCGTGGGCAACGTCACCATGAACGTCACCATCCTGGTGCCCAGCAACTGCTCCATCGACCTGCCGGTGACGGTGGGCGACGTGCAGGCGCTGTCATGCGAATGCCCGCAGGGGTTCAACGCCTCCTTCACCTCGAACCTGACCGGCGCCCAGGCCGCCCAGGCCCTCGGCCTCTACGACACCTGCACCTGGGACATCCCCGGAGGACAGCCCGGGGAGTACTGTCTCGACGGTATCGTGCAGTGCCCTTACCTGGACGGCACGCTCGGCACCGGAGATCCCCCGCCCGTGCCCATCGGGGTGTGCGACAGCGGCACCGCCATCCTCGACTGCGCGGACTGCGTCGGCGGGTATCAGATGTACGAAGGCAAGAACTACACCTGCGACCCGGTCTGCTCGACCAACAGCACCCCTCCGGTCTACTTTTCTGTCTCCTGTGACTGCACGGACTTTGCGCTGGTGACCACGTGCGAGCGCGACACCACCTGCGTCCCGACGCTGCCCTGCGCCAACTTCACCAACGTGACCCTGTGCGCCTACAACGGCACCCTCACCTTCGACGGAGTACCCTACCCCTGCGTCGTGCTCGAGAACGCCACCGGCTGCGTGGGTATCTCGTACGCGGCCAGCGACCCCACTCCGCCCCCGGACGGCTTCCTGCGTCTCCCCTGCGACAACTCGTACATCGTGCCCGGGCCCGGGCCCTGCTCCTGCGCCGCGGACAGCACCAGCAGCAACAACATCACGGTGCAGTGTAATACCACGCTCGATCCAAACTGCACCTCCTCCGTGCCGTCGGGCATCGACACCGGAGATCCGGCGTTGCAGCTCTACTGCGTGAACGGGAGGTTAACGTGTCGCTGCGACGGAGTGCAGGCTGTGGGACCGCCCACCTACGCCAATTTCACGCGCTTGAACACCTCCGCGGCGTTCTGGATCGACCACGTGCCGCTGAACGCCTCGCTGTGGTTCCAGATCATCAACGTGGCGCAGCAGCTGCCCATCGGATGGCGCTTCACGCGCTTCAAATGGGACCTCATCGAGAACTTCCCGCTCAACGTACTACACTGGTTCTCGGGACACGCGGTCATGCACGAGTCGGGGCGCCTCTCGCCCTTCATCACGGGTCTCGTCTACGACTGGGTCGACGGCTACGAGTCGCAGTGGAACTTCCGCACCTGCAACTCGCTCGACCCGGGGCCCGCAGAGGGCGTCTTCAACAACGAGTGCAAGCAGTACCGACCGTCGCAGAACAGCAGCTGCGTCGTCGACTCCGAGTACAACGCCCGCATCACCACCGACTTCGCCGTCACGCGCTTCGACCGCATCAAGGACGCCCTCGACGCCGCCGGATGCAACACGATCATCATACACAAGTCGGTCAATCCGTACCAGGAGCGCATCAAGATCACGCGCAGCGTCTGGATCGGGTCCTACGACAACGCGGTGGTGGTGGCCGCGGGACACGGCATCTACGCGGACGACATCACGATGCGCGGCCTCGCTCTCGTCCACACCAACGCGATCGACTTCCCCCTCATCCAGCCCACCCCCGTCACCAACGACGTCTTCGACACCACCTTCGACGGGCCGGACGCCGCGGCGCCCCCTGCGCGCTTCTACATCCTCAACTGCCATCTGCTGGGCAACAACGTAGAGAAGGCGGGCGCCATCGTGGGGCGCTTCGGCGATGAGTTCGTCTTCAACTTCAACACCGTGGAGAAATTCAACACGCGCGCCGTCCACATCGCCTGCGACTACGTCACCGCGCGACTCAACACTTTCATCCAGTGTCGAGGCAGGGCGTGGCGACTCATCTCCGCATACAGCTACGTCTTCGAAGAGAACATGCTGATCAACTGCGTGGGCATGCCCAGCGTCAAGAACGTCGAGATCGTCTCCTTCAAGGGACAGGGCGACCTCGGCCCCATCGTGTCCAAGGACATCGGCACGCTCATCTTCCAGAACTTCACCGCCGCAGAATACGCGGAGGCGTTCGACATCGAGGCCGCGGCGGCGCAGATCGACCCCACGGGCCTCGCGTGCAACCTCTACAGAGACCCCACCGCCATCTGCTACGTGCGCGGCAACATCATCGTCTTCACCGACGAGGACACGCGCCAGGACCGCAGCACCATCTGCTTCCGCATCTTCGGCGGCAACATCACCGCGGACCACATCGTCGCCAACTTCTGCACCCACGCCAAGATCGGCTTCGACTTTGCCTACACCCCCTCGATCAACTTCCTCAACGCCGCCGAGATATTCGCCACCAACGCGCTGGTGCGGGTGCGCGACACCTTCCGCTCAGACCCCGTCAACTCGGCCGACTTCTGTTACCGCGCCGTCGGCTCCCGCGTCTCGGTGTGCTGCTACTTCCCCAACTGCTGGAGCAACCTCACCTACCCCACCATGGAGGTGAACCCGCGTCACGACCTGTTCATCACGCCGCGCTACGGGTTCGTCGCGATGCAGAACCTCACCGACGCGGCGCGTTTCGCCTTCCCACTCAACCTGATCAACGTCACCTCGGGCGTGGCCATCCTGCGCCGCGAGCAGCTGGCGCTCACGCACGACATCTACGCGGTGGGTTGGAAGGACCCCTTCTGCTGCGCCTGTCCCATCGTCTACGGCTCGGCCCATCAGCTGGCCACCTCGATCATCGTCTTTGAGTGCTTCGAGTTCCGCTTCGAGGTCAACATCACCGACATCAACGACGCACCGCAGAAGCTATTCGAGACACCCGCGCAGTTTTACATCGACGACCTGCACTTCTACCGAGTCAAGTTCAACGGCATGGACGTCATCGCCGGCGGCGTCGTCGCCATCACCAACATCCACATCGAGCCGGCCGCCGGCATGTTCGTCATGGAGGACTGCGACGTGTACAACTGGTGGCATTACCCCGACGACGCCAAGCGAGGCATCATCACCAGCAGCAAGGGAGTCGTCCCCGTCATCATCTCGGAGAACGAACAGACCTTCTACTACATGAACCGAGCGCCCAACATCGACGGCTTTTACATCTTCTTCCAGCGCAACAGCATCTTCGACGACTCCCAGTTCGTGCCGGGCAGCCGCCGCAACCCCGCCTACCTGATCATGTCCAGCGCGGTGATCAAGAACAACCGCTTCTACGACCTCGACGGCAACGTGCTCACGCTCGCCCAGCCGGGCAACTGGGAGATCACGGGCAACCTCGTCTACAACTGCGGCATGCGCCAGCCCCGCTCCACCGCCGCCTTCGCGCTCGACGGCAACGCCAAGTCCACCGGCGCCTATCTCATGGAGGACAACTACTTTGTCACCTTCAAGCACTACCTCTTCCCCATCGGAGGCGGCGCCCACAACCGTCAACGTTACGCGGCCATCGCCCTCTCGGGCATCATGGCTGCTTCGCGGTTCACGTTCATCAACAACACGGTGGTGCGCAATGGTCCCACGATCCACTTTCCGCTGCTGCCCGGCGATCAGACCTCGTCGTGGCCCTGGGACAATGAGATCCCCGGCGTCAAGTACGGCCTCTTCCGCACGGCGGGCCCCAAGTTCTTCAACGCCCCGTACGTCACCGGCCAGACGCCCAGTCCCAACGACTGGGACCCCGTCGAGATCGCGGATCGCGACGCCAACCCCGACAACATCATTTCGGGCGGCATGGCCGACGTCAAGGCGCTCGAGCCCGACGCGCCCAACAACTTCAACGACCCCGAGCAGCGTCTCGTCTCGCTCAACGCCGAAGATAAGATCTACGCGTACGACAGCAAAGACAACACGACAGGGTTCACCATCGCCGTTCGCTCCACCATCCCGCCCCAGATCATCATCAAGACGCTCGACCCCTCCATCCCCAACACCACCTACCTGGCCTTCGATCAGGACCAGCTCTATCCCTACCGCATCCTCTGGATCATGTGCGGCTACGACGCGGCCGCCATCCTCAAGTGGGGCAACGTGTCCAAGCCGCCCTCGAACGGGCCGGGCCTGCGCGGCATCAGCGACGACGTCGTGGCGTGCCAGGGCTACAAGGACGCACTCGAAAAGAGCTTCTCGCAATGCGTCGTCTGCAACTCCGGCTGCCCCGTGGACCTGCCTTCCTCCTGCCTCGTCGACCCGCAAAACGGCACCTTCGTGCCCGAGAACCCCTACTACGGCACCTGGCTGTTCTCGACCATCCAGGACGCGCTGCTCGGCTGCCGCGACACGCGCAAGCTCATCGTGGTCTCGCGACAGCGCACGCCGTACACGGACTGGTGGTTCCTGGGCACCAACGGCTTCACCATCGTCTCCTACGACCGCGCGCAGGTCGCGGTCTCGATGCCGGTCACCATCGCGGCGAACAACCTCATGATCTACGGCTTCGAGTTCATCCACTCCGCGGGCAACAGCGCGCCCACCATGACCGCCTCCTCGGCGGTGCTGGGCGTGCCGCCCGCCAACGTCACCATCCAGAACTGCACCTTCCTGGGCTCGGGCACCACCCAGTCCGCGGTCATCGGCAACTACGCCTCGCTGGCCATGCTCGACAACCGCTTCCGCGACTACGCCACGGCCAGCGACAGCGTCGTCAGCCTCGAGTCCGCCTGCGGCATCCTCTTCATGGAGAACAACACCTTCTTCGACGTGTTGCGCTCGGCGGTCACCGCCATCGAGTACGACGTGCTCGTCTTCCACGCGAACAAGTTCAAGAACTGCGGCACCCAGGCGCTGGCGTCGATGCCCTACTGCGTCTACGTCCAGTCCTGCTTCAACACCACCTCAAAGATCACATTCACCAACAACATGCACACCGCCAAGGACTACGTGCCGGGCGGCGTCAAGCGCGCGGCGTACTGGATCGACGGCTTGCCGTTCGCCCGCCGCTCCGCCAAGATCGTCCTCGACTTCAACGCCGCCGCGGGACTCGACATTGGCATCAGGTTTACCAACGCCGACCCCATCACCAGCGGCATCAGCGCGGGCACGCGCGACACCGTTGCCTACGTCTCCGTCATCTCGAAGAATCAGGACGTCACCGGCATCTGGCACTACGTGGTCTGGGGGTTCCCCTCGATGGACTACCTCATCACCGCGGACCCCGCGGGCACCATCGCCTACTACTGCGACGCGGACTGCGCGGGCGGCAGCGGTGCCGCCTCCCTCGTCATCTTCTGCTTCGCCGCGTTCGGGCTGCTGCTGTTTTATTCCGTGTTCATCTGCCTGTGCCAGTGCCGCGCCCCGCAGTTCATGCACGTGGGCTACTCCACCGCGCTGGACCGGCCCATCCCCACCACGTACGGCGCCATCGCGGAGTGAGTCGCCACCGGCGTCTTCAACTTAGTAAATACAGGTTCCTCGTCCACGTGGTCTTCGTCCCTTTTCTCGCGCAGCAGCTCCGCCGCCAGCGCCTGCATCGGCGACTTGCCGGGGCCCGCGGTCGTCTTCACCAGCATGCGCGGCCGCTGGTCGAGCGAGGACTGCGCGGTCTTGCGCGTCGTGGAGAAGGTGTCCAGCACCGCCTGCTGCGCTCGCAGCCCAAAGTAGGACCGCACCGCCGTCACCACGCCCGCCACCGCCACCAGCGCGTAGGCGACCTGGATCTTCCAGTCCGTGGCGTACATCAGCGCGAAGAAGGGACTCGCCACCCACATGTCGTGCACCGCGCCCACCGAGGGCAGGATCGAGGTGAAGACCAGCGCCTCCGTGCAGTTGGTCGCCGTGCCGTCGTACGTCATCGTGTTGTACTGGATCTGCGGCAACTGTCGCCCGGACTGGCACTCGTACTGCAGCACGTAGAGGTGCTTGTAGTAGTTTTGCGTGCGCTCGTTGTAGAACTTGAGGTACGCTGCGCCGACGATGAGCACCGCGGCCACCACCAGCGCGCCGGTGAAGTAGGGCAACGCGTGTTTCATCAGTGGTTCGTTTTCGTCGTCCGCAGAGTGCGCTTCTTTTTTATTACACGGCCATTTGCTCACACGTTCTCGATGCAGTGCAGCAAACAGGTGTTGCCTCGCTGCTGCCCCACGATGTCCACCGTGTAGCGACTCTGTCTGTTCGGGTCGTCCACGTGACGGAGCATCAAGAAGTCGTTCGGCTCGGGGAACTCCACCTTCTCGCGCTGCCCCTTGGGGATCAGCACCGTCAGCGTCCTCGCCGACTCGAACTTGTAGTAGCGGCCCTCCCCGTCCACGTACGGCCCGAACGGCGCACCGTCGGGATGATGCGCGTCGATGATCGCCTGATATGCGGACGGCAGCGAGTTGTAGACGCGACGGCGCGTCTTCTGCGAGGTCTTCAGCACGCCGAACTCCCGCAGCGGCGCGGGCTCGCTGTGGTGGCGCGAATCAGCGAACGAATACGGCTCGGCGCCGAACAGGAGATAGGTGGTCGTCACGTCGACGCTTAATTGATCCTGTAAGTGATGTTCGTACAATTCTCGCAGCGCCTCTCGCGACAGACACAGCAGATACAGTCGGCCAGACTTGCTCCCGCTGGCCATTTTTTTCACGGATGGCCGCAGAGAAATCCCATCCCAAGCCTTTTACGACGCGCGACGGCGCAGCCGAAGCAGCCGCGGTCCGCCTCACCCTCGAGAGACAGCAAAAGGCCCTCGCCAACACCAACCTCCTGCATCTCCGCTCGATGATCGACGTCTCCCACGACGAGAAGATGGCGGACTCGCTGCTGATGCACATCGCAGACGAAGAGCACCCGAACTGGGGCGTCTACGACCCGCTCATGCGCACGGAGCGCATCCACAGATACCCGCTCGACTCCACCCACGCCACCCTGCTCCCGATGGTGACCACCATCTACGCCAGCGTGGCAGAGTACATGCGACACGCCATTGAGGCGCGCGAGTTCCCCGCCACGATCGAAGAGGCGCTCGCCGATCTCGTCGACGTCAGCTCCAGCGCGCTGGTGCGCTCCGACCGCTGCTGGCCCTTCAGCCACCCCGCGTACCCGACCCTCCAGTTCGCGGCGCACCAGCTCCTCCTCGCCGACAGCCACAACGTCAAGCTGTTCTTCATCGTGGTCAACGGCGTCGTGCCGTACGACTACTTTTTTTACTTCTTCTAGGCGCTCTTGCCCGAGATGAGAGAGACGCCGCCCAGACACCGCGCCACGCACGTCAGGCCGAAGCGCCGCTCCGGCGCCAGCACCGAGGAAATAAAGTCGTCGCACTCCGAGGAGTGCAGCCGGCACCGATCCATCTCCACGCTCGTGCACCGGTGCTTTAGCGTCGTGTCGCAGTGGCGGTAGTGCAAAAAGGAACACATCTCGAACGCGACCTCCACCGGCGCGTAGCGACTCATGAACGACAGCGCCATCTGCGCTTGCATGTTGGGGAAGGTCATGTGTCGGAAGATCACCTTGGACACGCCTCGCTGCTGCGCCAGCACGCCGATCAGCCGGCTCATGTCCGCGTCGTCCGCCACGCCGACGTGATGGACCACGAGCGTGATGCGCGCGCCCTCGCTCTTGATCGAGCGGATCGTGGCTGCTCGGTCGAAGGCTGTTCGCACGCAGACAGGGAAGCGAATCACGTGGGGCTCCATTTAACTTTTTTTTTGTACAAATAATTTTTCTTCACGAGGGCTTTTTCGGGCGAATCTCCAGAGTCGAACTACCGGCGCTGCTCTCGATGATGACCACCTCGACCGTGTCGTCGTCGAGGTCGAGGATCTTCATCACGTCCACGTTGAACGCGATGCCGTAGCGCTGCGCCAGTATCTCCGCGTACACCGTCCGCGGCTGGCCGCCCCGGGACTTGATCCACTCGTGCGTGATCTGCTTCGCCAGCTCGTAGTCGGTGATCGGCCCGAGCACGCACATGTAGGCGAAGCGCTTGGGCATCGGCATGCTCAGGTAGATCGTCTCACATCTGTCGTTCAGCAGCTTGCTGGCCCGCTCCGCCGCGTCCGCGATGTTGTTCTCCTCGCTGGCGTTCATCAGCGTCAGCAGCGCCTTGGGCTTGGCCGTCAGCACGATGACGGTGCGGTTCGTCGTCTTCGACGCGCTGCCGCCGGTGCGCGCGGACCCCGGTACGTTGCCAAATAGACACGCAAACCACTTCAGAACACCTTCGGCGGACATATAAAGAAAATAAGCATGAGTTCTTTTAGGGGTATTTCGCGGTTGTCCTTACTAAAAAAGGGCGTCGGCTCCTATAGATGCCCGTTTTCCCTAGAAGGCGTATCGACGCAGCTCCTCCAGCGTCTGGGACTGCGTGATGATATCGTCCATGATGTTGCACAGGTTCTTCTGCTGCGGAATGGAGCGCAGCAGCGCGTCGCGCGAGCGCTTTTTCGTCAGATCGTTACGCTGTCTGTTTGGAAAGGCCACCTTGCCCCCGATCAGCCGGTGGCGCATCCCCCGCTTGGCCGCCGCCGCGCTCTTGTCCTTGTTGTTGGCGGCGCGCACCACCTCGAGCGGCACCAGCTTCAGCGCCGGATGGCCTCGAATCATCTCCACCGCCACCATCGTCGCCTGCGCCTTCTCGTCGTCCGTCAGGCTGCTGCCGCGCCGCGGCTTCGGATCGTCCCCGACCAGCCACACCTCCAGCGTCAGCCCCTCCTGCAGGCACTTGAGCAGCGCCATGCAGCACTGGTGGAAGGTCACTCGGTGCTCGGTCACGATCGGCAGATCGGTGTACTTTTCCCAGATGCACAGCATGCACTCGATGTAGTACAGCTTGTCCCGTCGGTTCGTCTCCTCGATGTCGCCCCCCACGTATATCCCCTGATACGACGGGGACACGTAGATCATCCACAGGCGCATGATGTGTATTAGATCGGGCTCCACGCCCGTCGCCAGGCACTTCATGATGTAATCCCAGCTGTGGTTAGACCAGATCGCCGTGTCCACGCGCGCCTTTTCCAGCTGGATGTCGCGATACCGCTCGGATAGCGCGTGCATCCGCCACACGTCCTCCCCGCACCGCCGCCACTCCACCCGCTGGTCGATCTGCGCGCACAGCTCCGCCATGGGCAGGTTCGAGAAGCGCTCGAAGACGCGCTGCACGTCGTTGGCGTTGTTGTTCGCCCGCTTCAGCAGCGTCTCATAGACCGTCTCGCCGCAAGACCACAGCTGCGTGTCGCGGTCGACGCCCTCCTCCTTCGGCGTTTCCTCCCCGTAGTCCTCCTGCGGCCTGCTCTCGTCGCCCCCCGCATCGCCGCCCGCGTCGTAGAAGGCGTGGGGCACGTACGATATCGAGCCCACCACCCGGATGTCCGGATCGAGGTGCGATCGCGCCAGCGAGTACTCTCGGCACAGCAGCACCCCGCGAACGCGGCACACCAGGCCCTCGCCCCGCGGCATCACCTCCGAGTCGTTGCAGTAGTCGTCGCACGTGTGCGGCTTCGTCGTCTGCTTGCACACGTACACGCAGCCCGTCGCCCGCCACTCCATCCCGCGGTACGTGAACGCCTCCTCGGGGCGCAGGTTGATGAAGACGCACGCGGCGCTGCAGCGGTGCCGGTCAGCCACCAGCTCCATCTCGCGTCCCGTCCGCGCCGGGCCCCTCCGCGCCGCCTCGTTCATGCTCATCGCCACATCGCGCAAATAGCCCGCCTCCGCGTCGAGCACCAGCAGACGCCGCTCCGTCGACGAGCTGGCCATCTGGGCAGGAGAAAAAATGATAGGAAAAAAACGAATCTTTTTATTTTCCGTGTCGGAAAAATGCACTTTTTTGTTTAAAAATCGATGTCGGTGGCCGCGGGCTTCTTCGGAGGCAGCGACAGCGCCAGGCCCTTCGGAGGGGCCGCCAGCCGCGCCTCCAACTCGTCGATCTTGGCCAGGTTCGCTTGCTCCTGCGCGGCCAGCTCCTCCAATTGGCGATGCAGATGGTCGATCTTGGCCGCCTGCTCCGCGGTCTTCTCGGTCAGCTGCGCGTGCTCCACCACCACCGTGCGCGCGCAGTCGGCCAGCTGGTCCACGTACTTGCTCAGCACCCCCACCACGATCCGCTCGAAGCGCTCCAGCATCGCCGCCTGCTCGCACAGCTTGGCGCTGAAGAGGGGGGCATTGTTCCTTGGTAGCTGGCTGCTCGTCATCGGGCGCGTCGTTTCCACCGCCCAGTCGCGCGAGGCCCGCGCCAGCAGCGACTGCGCAGAGACCAAGAAGGAATGGATGTCGGCGTCTTTGTCCTGCTCCACGTGCAGCAGCATCGGCCATGCCCACGCGGGCACCATCAAGTCGTCCGGCACTCCAGTTTTGGCCCGCAGCACGGACAACCGGTTCTCGGGTTCGGTCACCACCAGCGCGGAGTTGTCGTACTCGTCCACCTTCAAGTGGGCGCACACGGCATCGACCGCCGCCTTGCTCATTTCCGGCAGCTCCTCCTTCAGAACTGTGCTCACTTCGCGACGCAGCTCGGTCGGCGTGTCCTTCTCGAACGCGCCGGGGATCAGGCGGATGAACTGCTTGATGCACTGGCCCAGCGCCTTGACCGAAGAAACAGCGGTCTCCTCCTCGTCCGCCTCCGTGTCGTCGCCCCCCTCGGGGTCGATCAGAGCGCCCACGCTCGACAGCTCGCGGCCGCGCTTGGAGCGCGCAGGTGCGTTGTCCTCCTTTTGCTTGCGCTGGCGCTTCTTCTTGCGTCCCGCGTCATCCTCGTCCTCCTCGTCCTCCGTGTCGGCGCTCTCTTCGTCGTCGTCGCAGGCGCGGCTCTTGCTCTTGGCCGCCTTGCCGTCCTCGTCGCGCGCCTTGGGCGCAGAGGGACGCCGCTTGGCCGCCGCCTTGGCCGTCTCGTCGTAGACGATGGGTTCCGTCACATCGGATTGCAGGGTGTGCAGGAGGGCCGTGTGACACACCGGCATGTACACGCCGGGGCCCACTTGGATGGAAAAGTCGCGCAGGTCCTCGGGCGGATCGTCCTCGTCCTCCTCGTCGGCGCGCTCCACCATCGTGGCCTTCTTGTCCTGCTTCTTGGCGATGGCGATCAGCTCCTGCGTGATCGAGGCCACGGTGGGGCCGCTCTTGCCGCGCGGCTTGTCCCCGTTCAGGAACTCCTGGTGCGCCATCGCCACCTGCCGCAGCGCCTCCGCGGTGGGGAAGACCCGGAACAGGTTGGACTGCTTGCTCTTGGCGGGCTTGCTCTTGGCGTCCGTCATGTTCACGAACACGTCCGGCGAGCAGATCCACACGTGGCGGGTCTTGTTGTCGCGCAGCGCCCACAGCTGGTTCGTGGGGCACTTGCGCAGGGTGCCGTCCTTCTTCTGCGCCGCGATCATCTTGGCGAACGCCTCTCCGCTCAGGTACTCGCGAGGCGCGGTCGTCGCCACCACGCGATAGCGCGCGCCCTTCTTACCGGTGTTGACGTCCATCACCTTCTCGCACAGGTCGAGCACCTCGGGCACCTCGGCCACGGTGTCGAGCTTGCCCGCGTTGTCGATGCGGTACAGGGAAAACATCCGCGCGATCCAGCGCCGAGTGCTGGCCTTGGACGAGTTGAAGATCATTGCGATCTGGTTCGAGGGCTGATCTGCTGCCATTTCGTCTTTTTTTTTTGTGTTCTTCGATGTTACCACCAGAAGGAAAAAAAAAGTTTTTTTTTACGGTGCGTTTTTGAGTGAGCGCGCGCGAAAGATTATTTTCCCCCGTTTTTGCGTGCGTTTGTGAAGCCCCGTCAAAAATATTGCATCCAAGCGAAAGTCATGAGCGACGACGAGACCGAGTGCTTTGCCATCGACGACCCCGTCGAGACGGCCCCACACCTCGACCCCAGCGTGCCGTGGGACCCGGAGGACATCGACGTCGATCTTCCCGTCGAGGAGGAGGAGGACGCCCAGATGTCCCCCATCGAGTACATCGCCAAGCACGGCGAGAAGGAGTTCCTCGCCTACACGGCCCGCATCAACAACTGCGCCTCGGGCCTCGGGCACAAGTTCGTCCACGTCTCGTCCGAGGAGGAGGCCCGCGCCCTGCGCGACGACGAGGTGCCGCTGTTCTGCACCGTCTGCGTCACCATCCTCCCACACGAGATGTCCGGCAGCTACATGTTCGGCAGCTTCAACTACCACGACGTCGCGGGACGCACCAAGGCCACCATCGTCTCCCTGCTGATCTCCGCCTTCTGCGACCCGGGCCTGGGCAGCTACCTCAGCAGCGGCGACCCCCTCTCCGCGCCCCACGAGGCCCACTTCTTCGAGATCGGCAACCGTCGCTTCTACAAGGTGTACATCCTGATGGAGACCCTCTTCAACCGCTCCCACGACGTCGACGAACGCGGAGTCCGCACGCCCCTCACCGTCCGCGCCATGTTCGACAGCAAGAACGTCAAGGGCTACCGCATGTGGTTCCTCTTCGCCGACCCCAACCACTGCCCCACCCGCGCCATCATCAAACGCATCAACGCCAACATCCAGGCCGCGGGGCTCGCCGCCCGCGCCCGCACCATCGCCCCCTACCACCCGGAGCTGGTCAGGTACGCCCAGGAGACCGCCATGCTCGCCGCCCCGGAGAACGCCAGCGCGGAGCGCATCGCCCACGACGCGGAGCGCATCCGCGCCAAGGAGTTCAGGCGCATCAACCGCGAGGTGCAGCGCATCAACAAGGAGCTGAAGCAGGCCGAGCGCGAGCGCGCCAGAGAGGCCAACTCCGCCCCGCCCACCGACCTCTTCCGCGTCTCCGGCGAGATCACCTCGCTGCTCGACTTTTACAAGCTCATCTGCTACGAGGAGCGCTGTCTGACGCCCAACTGCCAGAACATCCGCTGCCGCGAATGCCGCAACAAGATCACCCCGGACGAGGCCTTCATGACCGACCCCCAGACCGGTCCCGACCCCTTCCGCCACAACGAACCCTGGCTCGCCAACCTCGACGCCATCGACTACCGCCCCATCGACGCCTCGAGCACCATCGGATGCAACCTCAACGCCTGCCTCGACAGCGGCGTCATGGCCTCCCGCTCCAACCTGCTCCAGCTCATCGACCCCTGCTACCACTTTGGCATGGCCAACAAGACCACCCTCAAGCTGTGCGGCATGCCCGGCATCGCCATCTGCTCCAAGCAGCTCAACCAGGAGAAGTACTTCAAGTTCGACCACCTCGAGCGCCGCGTCTTCCAGGTGCCCTTCGACTTTGGCGTCTTCGTCTACACCCCGCAGACCGTCTCCCACCGCCGCTTCTTCATGCTGCGCATGCCCTGGTGCGTCGACCTGCGCGACTTTATCATCACCGCCATCGAGGTCCACGCCCAGGCCCAGCGCGTCAAGCACAACGCCGAGCACTCCCGCCGCTTCTTCAGCGCCATCGACGCCGACAGCGCCGAGACCCAGCGCGCCGCGGTCGTCTCCGAGCGCTGGCGCCGCTTCATCCCCTCCAGCATCACCGCCGCGCTGTCGGGCGGCGAGTACGACCGCTCCCACGACGTCACCGCCGTCTCCTTCTTCCCCACCCGCCAGCAGCAGGAGGAGATCGACGACCGCATCGTCAAGATCACCGACGTCTTCGACCGCGAGGGCAAGCGCTTCCGCGACTTCGTCACCCGTCTGCGCAACTGCTCCAAGTCGCTCAAGCCCGCCGAGCAGCGCATGGTCATCGAGATCATCAGGCAGGAGGGGCGTCGCATCTTCCAGAGCGTCTTCCGCGAGCAGGAGCAGAACACCCGCGTCTGCAAGGCCGCCATCCAGCTGCTCGCCGGGCTCAGCAAGCGCGACGAGAGCGCCTTCCACAACATCACCGTCGTCGCCAAGAACATGCACAGCACCTTCGCCAACTACGTCATCCAGCAGTACGCCATGGGCGAGGCCGCCGGCCTGCTCTACACCCACACCCTCTTCCTCCGTCTCCGCTGGGCCGTCATGCGCGCCGCCCACTGCCACGAGACCGACGCCTTCTTCGGCATGATCACCCTGCTGCTCAACGAGTGCTTCTTCGGCGTCGCCGGCGCCGGCAAGACCTACGCCGCCAAGGTCGCCGCCGAGTACCTCCTCATGGGCGCCATCCAGATCATCTCCTCCAGCAGCGACGCCTCCTTCACCGACCTGTCCAGCCAGAGCGACATCCTGAAGATGTTCGACGAGATGCGGCCCGCCGTCTGTCCGGGCAAGCGCGGAGACGCCCGCGACGATATGCACCTCAACCTCCTCAAGGAGATGATGACCAGCCACCAGAGCACCCGCCGCGTCACCCTCATCGACCAGAACCCCAACGGCTCCGGCGGAGACATCATGAAGCGCAAGGTCGTCACCATCCTGGGCATCGACCACAGCGCAGTCGGCCTCTTCGGAAACGACGCCATCACCCACGGCGTCGAGCCCTCCTACTGGTCCCGCTACACCATCCACGTCGTCTCCAACCACGTCGAGCGCTACGGCTCCGGCGACATCGCCTCACAGGCCGTCCGCGCCAACAGCGGCTCCATCAACGACAGCGTCCGCAACATGCACACCATGCGCCAGCAGTGGGCCCGTCTCGAGCACGCCCTCAACGTCGCCATCTGCCGTCAGATCCGCGTCGGCGCCCTGCCCTACCCCAACCTCGACGTGCTCAACTACATGTGGCGCATGGCCTACGACGCGCTCAAGAAGGCCTTCCCCTCCGTCAGCTCCATGACCCGCGCCGCCGAGCGCGTCGCCTCCCTCGCGGTCACCCTCGTCATCACCCACGCCATCTACATCGTCTTCAACTCCATCTGGTCCCCGCTCATCCAGATCGACCCAAACACCCACACCCTCAACACCGAGCCGTACAGCCACGAGCACCTCCGCGCCGTCGCCCCGCACCTCTACGCCAACGAGGACCTGGCCATCTACGCCATCACCACCGGCCTCTTCCACGACTTCTGCCCGCCCGAGCACCACGCCGTCGCCGAGGGCGTCGCCCGCACCTTCGGCTTGCTCGGCACCGCCACCCCGCAGTACACCATGCACCGCCACAACAACCAGGACTACCCCAACCGCAACTACGTCAACTGCGGCACCGGCGTCCAGATTATCAAGTACATCGAGGGCAAGTTCGGCCACAACCGCTACACCGCCATGCACATCCTCGGCCTCCTGCTCAAGACCACCGTCGAGGTCGACTACATCAACCCCGTCTCCCCAAACCTGCCCACCACCCGCCGCGTCATCGACGCCGTCACCAAGTACAACGCCCAGGACCGCACCTCCACCATGCCCGAGTCCGACATGTACCAGTCCACCTTCCACATCTCCGTCGCCTACGTCGAGCAGTGCAGCCCGGAGGCCGTCCTCAGGCTCGTCATGGACGCCATGTCCCACGACAAGATCCAGCCCCGCCAGGTCGTCATCGGCCAGACCGTCGAGAAGCTGCCCTTCCTGCCCCAGGTCTGGCAGCTCGTCCCGGGCTCCCACTCCGTCGACCTGTCCAGCTACACCGACACCCGCTCCTACATCAGGGACGCCCTCGTCGGCAACTACTCCATCACCACCGAGGGCGAGGACCACCGCCACCAGATCAACTCCGCCGACGTGCCCGTCGTCGACGGAGACCTCGACCCCGAGACCTACCTCACCGTCCGCTGGCTCCGCGACAACGTCGAGATGCCCGAGGGCATCGCCCCCGAGTACTACACCCGCCGCGCCATCGAGCGCGCCACCAACCTCCGTCTCGAGGAGTGGTTCCCCGTCGCCGCCGCCCAGCGCAAGAACTACCCCACCGACATCGTCAACGAGTACGTCGCCCACTCCACCAACATTGAGATGACCTCCTCCCCCGGCAGCGACCTCCTCGCCAAGGACTTTGGCCAGGCCTTCGAACAAATCCCCATCGAGAAACCCTCCTCCTCTTCCTCCTCCTCCTCCTCTTCATCATCCTCATCTTCCTCGTCTTCTTCGTCGTCCTCGTCCTCCTCCTCGTCGTCCTCGTGCTCGTCGAGCATCGATCTGGCGAGCCTGTGCGCCCCGTTCGCCACCACGAAGCGCGCGGACCGCCCTCCCACCTCCGTGGACTCCCTGGTCGCCGCCGCCCGTCCCTCCAAGCGGCCCTGCGTCAGGCCGCCTCAATAAAGAAAACGAGGGCGCTCGACACACATCGTGCACAAGTTATGAGTTTCACAGAAGAGAGATGCGCCAGCACACGTCGTGCATAAGTTATGCGTTTTCGCAGAAGAGGGATCGACCAGCACACGTCGTGCATAAGTTATCAGTGACTTTTTTTTTTCTCGCGCAATCTTGAGAAAAAAAAAGAATGTCGAAAGGGGAGGAAGAACGCGACCGGATCGTCACGTCGCTGCGCCGACGCGACACTGGCAAGATATTGATAATTGATAGCCATCTCACCGAAGAGTACGTGGACGACGTCGTGGCGTGCATCGACCCCGAGCGCGCCGACGAGTTCTACGCCATCGAGATTACCAACTCCCATCTCTCGGACGACAAGGGCGGGCTCCTCATCGCAGAAATCCTCAAGCGCAGCAAGAACATTTTCTGTCTGTCCTTGATCGGCAATTCCAAAATCACGATGCGCACCATTAACGCCGTCGCCCGCGCACTCACGGTCAACACCTCGCTGACCACACTCATCATCATCAATTCAGCTGAGTCGGTCGTTCCCGCCATCCACGCTGCCATGCTTTGGGCTCTGCGCCTAAATCCAAACCGATCTGACTGCTCTCATTGGTACTTTGGGGACAAGACGATCAAGGCCGCGTCCAACGCGTTTCACGACATGAAAGCCAAAATAGATCGTGCCGGCCACCCCACCCTCCTCGCCCTCCTCGCCCACCACGACCCCCCTCCCCTTCGCCTCCCCAATCTCCACGCCCTCACTTTGGACAGCCAATGATTTTGCTCAGAATTGTTGTAATCGGGGGTC